>Ga0206101_1000009_pt1 | contig 203859 bp, 162 predicted proteins | sample 1B0metagenome_FD_148613 | JGI IMG/M metagenome (GOLD analysis project Ga0206101, IMG submission 148613) | Enriched microbial communities from leaf-cutter ant dump, University of Wisconsin, Madison, United States - 1B0 | ecosystem: Environmental > Terrestrial > Nest > Insects nest > Nest dump... | reverse complement strand
ATGGAATTTGTTCGCGTTGCGCATCCGTTAATCGCCGTGGAGCACCGGGAATGGTACGATTCAGCAGAGCGTCAACACCGTTGGAGCGAGCCCGCGTGAGCCATTGGCTCACCGAGCCTTCGGTAACACCGAGGGCGGTTGCAATATCGACCTGCTTCCAGCCTTTCTGATGCAGGTCCCATGCACGAAATCTGCGTTCTTCGCGCCAGTGCCGTTGTTTTGCCTGGTACTTTGCCATTGACTCACCTCATGGCAAATAAACCTGGGTTTATAGATTTGTCGGCGAGTTCGAATTCGATCGGGCTGAGATGAGATGCTCTAACGCCGAATGTAATCGCTGTCTGCTGTTCCTACGGATTAGTCATCTGCCGAAGAATGGAGTGTGCGGCAATGGTGCAAACTGCTGGTGCTGATAACCGCACTGTCCTGTCTAAAGAACTCATGAAACGAAGTCATCCTGCCATCATCTGCGGTATAGTGTAATGATTACCAAGGACTTTCGCCAGCAGAAGAAAGTGCCGCAGTGCTGCTCGGAGACGGAGTTCGGCACCGAGATGTGATGATGCAATAAGATTAGGCTGTTCTGCCAAAGTAGCTGTCGTACCACATACTTGCAATAAGCAATGACCAAATCTGCCCGTCGAAGTTTATGCTGCCGGACCGATGCCTTTCGAATAGGTAGATGATATACTTCTGATTGAATATATCCTGATTGAGCAAAGCGGACTCCATAATGCGTTCGTATGCAAACTTGCTTAATCGGCCACTGCGAAGCCATTCGCGTATAGGAGCTGCAAACCCTTGCTTTTTTCTGTAAATGACTTCATTGGGGATTATCCCCTCGGCCGATTTTTTTAGGATATATTTTGGTGTGCCATTTTTTAGTTTCAGGGTTTGTGGGATTCTGAATGAAAATTCCACAAGTCGATGGTCTAAAAAAGGAACACGTGCCTCAAGTGATGCCGCCATTGACATTTTATCAACCCGCATTAACAATAATTCTGCTAAACGGTTCTTAAATTCATAATAAATCATTTGTGTTAGAAAAGCTGTTGAATGGGGGGTATCTGTTAGCTTGTTAAGTTCAGATATGTAGTGAAGGGGAATGCGTCCCGATGGCTGTACTGCTGCTTGGAATCCAGTTGTTAACAACTGCGCTTTCAATTCTTCAGAGAATGCAAGTGCGCCACCGAAAAAAGAGGCGTCACCTGTGCTAGCTCGACGCGCGTAATCGGCTAGCAGCGATTCGGGCATAAAGGTATGGAAAAAACGATATCCAAGATGTTTAATGATGCTGGGAAGTAGCGAATAATAATAGCGATAGAATCTAATTTCTCTTAAATAGTGATGATATCCCGCAAATTGCTCATCTGAACCTTCGCCGACTTGCGCTACAATTGTCCCGGAATCTCTGGCGAGCTTAGATACAAAGTACATTGGAACACAGACAGGGTCGGCATTCGGCTCGTCAAGGTGCCAAACCATTCGAGGTAAGAAGTTAATGAAGTCCTGTTCTTCTAAAAATATTTCATGATGATTGGTCTTGAACTGCTCTGCGATCTTCCTAGCGTACCCGAGTTCGTTGTATTTCGCGAGATCTTTATAGCCGACAGAGAATGTCTCAACCGGACGAGCCATTAATTCCGACATCAATGCAACATTTAATGAGGAATCAATGCCGCCAGATAAAAAGACTCCAAAAGGAACGTCTGACATCATGCGCAGTCTAATGGAATCGCGCAGCAAGCTGCGTATATTGTGGATACATGCGTTCTCATCCAAAAAAGTATGAGCATCATACGGGATGCTTAGATGGGTAAGATCCCAATACCGTTTGCGTTGAATGTCGCCATGACGATTCACTATTATGTAGCATCCTGCTTCGAGCTTGTGTACATTTTTGAAAAGCGTTTCATTAGGGGGGGTCATCAGCATAGTTAGATAGTCAAATAATCCCTGTTGGTTAAGCTCAGGAATAATGGCCGGATGCCGCAGAAGTGACTTGACCTCTGATCCAAAAAATACCGCACCATCATGAATGCTATAGTATAAGGGCTTGATTCCTATACGGTCCCGGATAAGTAATATTTGCTGTTTGCGCGAGTCCCAGATTGCAATAGCAAACATTCCAAAGAGCCTGGAGATGAAGTCAATCCCATACTCTTCATATGCGTAAAGAATAGTTTCAGTATCTGTTCTTGATCTGTACTGATATCCCTTTGCCTCAAGTTCGCGGCGGATCTCTGCGTGGTTGTAAATCTCTCCATTGAAAACAAGCCATATAGACTCATCTGAGTTCGCCATAGGCTGATGTCCAGCCATGGAAAGATCTACAATGGACAAGCGGCGAAACCCAAGGCCAATTCTTCTGTCGTTTGAAACGAAAATGCCTGAATCATCAGGGCCGCGATGACGAATCTCATCCGTCATACATTGCAAGGTAGATGCAGAGACGAGAGATTCCTTGCCTACATAATTGAAAATACCAACGATTCCACACATGCGGGTGATTCGATGCGTTTTGAGTTTGTATATGGCAGAGCGGCTGATCGCAGTAAGCTGTGCAAGGAACCTGAACTGGGTCTTCCCGGATAAGGCACGGGTGCCGTGGAGCAGTTCCTTGCTGCTAATGCCAGGTTGTACGAAGCTACGAAAGTTATCTTCCTTTTCAATGAATGTACTGGATTTCGTGCCTCCTGTACGATTCACAATGCTCTTCGCTTCCTGCGCGCATGCCCGTCGTTGGCTTGGCCTCCACTATGTGCGCCAGCCTGCGGCGGCGACGGTTCCGGGCACCGCAATTGACGCGGCCCGTTCTCCCGCTTCGCTACGTACGAGCCATGACCATCCATGTCTCCATCGCATCGAAGTCCGTCCCGGGGCCGGCCCCGCCGGGTTAGTGAATCATGATACATTCTGATAAATGTCCTCACTCAGGACGCTGATCATTGCGATCAGGAGGCGCACAATGCCTTCGCCGCATCCCGCCTGGCGCTGCCTGGAACGGTTCTAGGGCTGCGTCCGGAGGTTATCCGGCAGCGTCGGTTGAGGCCGCTGGACATCCAGCAGCGTTACAATGGAATGGGCGATGCCCATCTACAGCGCCTCATCGAACTCCATCTTCTCCGCCTTTCTGCGTTACTGCAATAAGGTGCCCGGCGTCGAAAATCTCTACTTCACCAGCGGAAGCACCCATCGCGGCAGAGGCATTCCTCTGACACTGCTTTCGGGGTGTATCACCGTTGATACCGTGCGATGGGATCCGGACCCGTACCTTTACGTAATTTTGAATAACGACCCTTCATGGATCTTATGGGAAGATCCGATACGAATGCCAGCCGCCGTTCTCATCCTGACGCTCGAAGACCAACCGGTCGTGCAGGCGAAATTCATCAGCGATCCAGAACTCCATCCGCAGTGGTACGAGCCGGAACCCTGACCAGAAGGGAGGACGCGGGACTGCCATGCCTTCGAATCGTGCCTCGGTGGCATGGACCGTATCCATAAGCGCCTCCCGGCTGGCAAGCTCCTGGCTCTGCTTCGATGCCCATGCACCGATCTGCCGGCCACGGGGACGGGAGGCGAAATATTGATCGGCTTCGGCGTCGCTGACGGATTTCACAGGCCCCTCCGCCCGGATCTGCCGCCCGATCGGCTGCCAGTAAAGACAGATGGAAGCCCAGGGATTCGTCCGAAGCTCCGTTGCCTTGCGGCTCTCCAGGTTGGTGTAGAACGTAAATCCCCGCTCGTCGTATTCCTTCAGAAGCACCATGCGTACCGAAGGGTGCCCATTTGCGTCGGCCGTCGCCAGCGCCATTGCGTTGGGTTCGATAATGCCCGCCTCGGCTGCGCGCCGCAGTTCGTTGGCGAAAAGCTGAATCGGATCATCAAGGATCATCTGTGCTCCGTTCTGTAACGTTACTGTGGCCGCCGGATCGGCACGACTTGTGCAAACCCAGGAACCATACCGGTGTCCGAGCCCAAAGAAGTTCTGAGTAACTTCGCCGGACATGCGAATTCTGCGTCGATGCCGGCCAGCGGTTTCGATGCATCATTAACCAGAAATTCGATGATAATGGAACGCAGAACAAATCTCCTTCTCGCTTCGTTCGGAGCGCTTACGCTGTGTATTGCGCTCAATGGCTGCTCGGCGCTGAAGGGACTTCCAAGTGCGCTTGCCAACCTGAAGCGGTTGCAGTTCAAGCTCGACAATGTGAATAACTTTACATTGAACGGCGTCAATCTGCAACGGACTGCCACCAGGGGCGATGTCAATCTGATGGATATCGGGAGGCTTACCGCCGCTTTTGCCAGCAGGTCTCTGCCGGCGCAGTTCACATTGAATGTGGCCGTGCGCAATCCGAACGACGGCTCAAGCGGGCGCCCCGCGACCAATCTTTTTCTGCGCAGGATCAACTGGACTCTGCTGATCGACGATCGGACCACCATCAATGGTGTCACCGATCAGCGTCTCGAAATCCCAGGCACCGGCGAGACGAAAATCATCCCGATCACCATGAGCCTCGATCTCTACAAGTTCTTCGGCGATCGTGGATTCGATGATCTGCTCAACCTGGCGCTTGCCGTCGGCGGCGCACAGGGATCGAGTTCACGCCTGAAACTGACGGCACGTGCAACGGTGGAGGTCCCGCCGCTGGCGGCATTCGAATATCCTGGGGATATCACCATCGTCAACACATCGTTCACGAATCCGTGAACGGCGGGCGCTGCCTTCTGCTTCATCGGGTCGCTATTTCCGTGCGGGATGGCGACCCGGTTCTTTTTCCCGTCACTTCTTCGGCTTCGCGACGGCAAGCAGGGAAACGCCGAAGGGGAGGCGCATACGTGGCACAAGAAAGCGCTCGCTTGCAAAGATGGAATAGAAGAGGGAATTGATGAAGCCCGATGGCTGATCGACCGCATCGGATGCCTCGTCGATGGCCTTCGACCTGCTGAAGAGCTTGCGGAGCGCGGCCAGGGGGAAGAGGATGGTGTTGTAGTAGGTCATCATCACCGGCTCGAGTCCGGCCTTGTCGAGCGCGCTACGCAGCGTACTGGCGGTGTAGCGGCGCTTGTGATGGTTTGCCAGGTCGTGCGAACTCCACAGCCACTGATATGCCGGCACAGTGATGATGACGCGACCATCCGCCGCCATGATCTCCCGTGCGTGCCGCAGCACATCGATGTCGTCGTCGATATGCTCGATCACATCGAGCAGAATCACCGTCTTCACGTCATACCTGTCGCGCGGGAACTCCTGAACCGGCATCAGGAACACATCGGTGAGGCCGCGCTTCCTGCTGTACTCGACAGCGAGGGGGGACATATCGATGCCCACCACCCTGTACTTCGCCGAAAGCTGCTTCATGATGGCCCCCGTGCCGCAGCCGATATCCAGGATGGTATCGCCCGGCTTCAGATTCCCGTAGCGCTCGATGACCTCACGAACGATGGCCGATCGTGCGGCGAACCACCAGTGGGATTCCTCCTGCTGGAAATGCAGGTGATAGAGAGATTCATCCATGGGCTTCGCTTGTCGATATACCCCGATGGGCCGGGCACCAAATAAAACAGGGGAGTGAAGCCGATGGAATCACTCCCCGCATGCTATCGAGATTCATTGCTCCGACGAATGATCGTGCGACATCACAGATTGGATGCGTGCCGATAATCCTCGATCGCCGCGCGCTCCCGCGCCTTCTGCAGCCAGTCCTGGAACATGGCCTGGCGGCGCTGCGCGGTGAGCTGCTGAATGAACTTTGTCCGTTCGGACTCGAACTCCTGGTCGGTCGGCTGGGAGCGATGATCGACCAGCACGATATAGTATCCACGCTCGCCGCGGATCGGCTGCGACGGCTGGTTCAGCGGCTGGTTGAACACCGCGTTCGTCAGGGCATAGTCGAATCCGACACCGGGGAAGGGAGATGTGCGCGAAAGATCGCTGAAGCTCCGTACCTGCACTCCCGGATCGCTCGTTGAAAGCTTCGTCAGGCTGTCACCCTGGGCAAGCTGGCCGCGCAGCGAGGTGGCTTTGCTCTTGAGCATATCCAGCTTCTTCTGTGTGCGGAGTCGGCCGATGATGGTCTCCTTTGCATCCGTGAAGTCCATTACGCCCGGGGTGCTGACCTTCGAGAGCTGGCCGACGATCAGGCCGCCGTTGGGAACATCGATGACATCGCTGACGTCGCCAACACTGCCGCTGTAGGCGAAGCTGGTGAGACGCATAGAGCCTCCGGCCGGCTGTGTCCGCATGATGGGGCCGGTCTCCAGCACCTGCAGATTCTGCTTCGCCGCCGCCGTGTCGATCGGCGTGCCGTTGGCGACCATCTCCCGGAACTGCCGGGCGCGCGAGCGAAGATTATTCTTCGTGATGTTGGAGATATGCGGATCGAAGCGCAGATCGCGGAGCTTGTAGCTCTTCATGGAGCGGTCGGTCACCTTGATGATGTGATAGCCGTAGTCGGTCTTCACCGGACCGACGATGCTTCCCACCGATGCCGCGAATGCGGCATCCTCGAACGGCTTGACCATCGATCCGCGACGGAAGAACCCGAGGTCGCCGCCGCGCTGTCCCGAACCGGGGTCGGCGCTGTACTGGCGGGCAAGTTCATCGAAGTTTTCGCCGGACTGTGCACGCTTGAGAAGCGATTCCGCCTGGGCCTGCACACTGTCGTCATTGGTTCCGGTCGTGCGCAGCAGGATGTGCTGTGCCTTGACGAAGGTTTCGCCGGAATCCTTCACATCGGCCACATTGATCAGGAACGTTCCCTCGCTCATTCGTACCGGACCGATGATCGCCCCCGGCGTCGCGCCTTGGAGCGCGCTCTGAAGCTCGGGCGAAAGATCCTGGAGCGGCGTGTACTCCGATCCGTTGTAGCGTCCGCTGCCGTACTGGTCAACGTAGCCCTGGAACAGCGAGTCCTTTGCGGCGAGAGTGGGCACCTGCTGCAGCCCCTCGTTTACCGTGCGCAGGCGCCGTGTGACGCTGCTCGAATCCTGTGCTGATGGCGTGAGCGGGAAGACCACGTAGCGCACCTCGCGGCTCGCCTTCTGCTGGAACTGCGTCTTGTTGGCGTCGTAGTACTGGCGGGCCTCCTCATCCGAGACGCCGACGGTGGAATCGGGAATCTGCGAGGCATCGATCATCACATAGCTGCCGGATGCCTTGGCGCGCTGATCGTCGAAAGCGGTGCGGGCTTCGGCAGGCGAAGGCATTGCCGGGGCCGTGACCACACTCTGCACGGCATCATGCAGCCGCTGGCGGCGAAGGTCCTCCTGGAACTTCGTGATCGAAGCCTTGATCCTGGTGATCTCCTGCTGCGGCACCTGGCGCTCGGCCATGTAACCATCGATGTCGCGCAGGAACCTGAAGTAGATATCCTGCATGAAGACGCCGTTGGAATCGGTGAACTGCTGTTTGAGCGGTGCGGGCGGATCGTAGAAGAGGACGTCGGCAAGTTCCTTGTCGCTGACGAAAATTCCCAGCCTGTCGGCTGTCTGCTGAATCAGCGTTTCATCGACGAGCGCCTGCCAGATGCCTTCCCGTATCTGCTCCTCGTCGATCTCGCCATCGGGGTTGGCCTCGCGCTGCGCCTGGATGACTTCGTTGACGCGGCTGAGGTAGTAGGCCGAGGAAATCTCCTGACCGTTGACCTCGCCCGCCGCTGCTCCACCGATCGCGCGGGGAAGACCGCCACCGGGCGAAAGGATGTCGCCAAGAACCATCAGAATGATGAATGTGACGATCAGGCCAATGACGACCACCGGCATATTCTGCCGGAAACTCTGCATGATCCTCATAAAACTAAAGCCGTGAAGCCGTAATTTGGAGTGTCGGATTTCAAACGAATGGCAAATATACGTCGCGCATTCCTAATTGCAATCATGTAGTAGAGCCATACGTTGTACGAGGGTCGGAAATTGTCTGCGGGCATCTGCGCATGACCTGCTCTTCTTTCGCTCCGGCCGACCATTCTTCCAGTAGTGCGTTGTTCAGATTCGTACATCTCACCGTTGTCTGCCTTCTCCTTGTGCCAGGGACGGGCCGTCTGCGGGCGCAGGCTCTGCTCACCGACGCGGCTGGCTCCGCACGCTCGCTCGTGCTTACCCCTCGCGGGGAGACGCGGCTGGACCTGGGCGCCGGCACGGCAGGCGCCGCCGGCGGTCCCAGGATCGGCCTGGTGATGAGCGGGGGAGGGGCGCGCGGGTTCGCCCAGATCGGTGTGCTGAAGGTGCTGGAAAAGGCCGGCGTGCCCATCCATGCCATCGTCGGCACCAGCATCGGCGCCATGCTGGGGGGGCTCTATGCCAGCGGGTACACGGCGGCGGAGCTCGATTCGATCGTCCGCTCCACAAACTGGCAGGATCTGCTCGGCGTCGGGGAGGAAACCGAACGCAGCGAGCTGTTTATCGATCAGAAGCTTGAAAACGATCGCAGCCTCCTTACGCTCCGGCTGGATGGTCTGACCCCCGTGGTGCCGGAGGCAGTCTCCACCGGCGCGCGTATTACGGAGTTTGTGGAGCATCTGATCTGGGGAAGCGTCTATCACGGCAACGATTCCTTTGACAATCTCAAATACCGTTTTCGAGCAATCGCCACCGACCTGGTGAAGGGGGAGAGCATCACACTCGACAGCGGCAGTCTCGCCCTCGCTATCCGCGCAAGCGCCACTGTCCCGCTCCGTTTCACTCCCGTGGTTCTCGACTCCATGCTCCTGGTCGATGGCGGGCTGCTTGCGAATATCCCTGTTGACGCCGCCAGCGCGCTCGGCTGCGATTATCTCATCGTCATCAACACGACGTCGCCGCTTCAGGACGCCGCCAATCTGGACGCGCCGTGGAATGTGGCCGATCAGGTGGTGACGCTCATGATGCAGCGGCAGGGGCGGGAGAGCCTCGCCGCCGCCGATTTCGTGGTGACGCCGGATCTGACCGGGATCTCGGGGATGGATTTTTCCGACCCCGGCCGGGCCATTGATTCGGGAGAGGCGGCCGCGCGCCGCGTGATCGATGGCCTTCTTGACGACCTGCACGACGAGTACGGGCAGGACCGGATCTTTCGCAATCTTGGCATCACCTGCGGCGACAGGATGCTCCTGGCCTCCCTGGGATATGAGCAGGCGACGCCGCGCATCGGGCTGGATGATCTCCAGCGGCGCCTGGACGTGCTGGGAGCCGCCGGTGCGTATCACGATCTGGCTGCCCGCGTGGAGTTCGCCGGCGACAGCGCACGCTTCTTCATCAGCGGCAGCCGGGCCGGGAGGATCGAGAAGCTGGACCTTCGCGGGTTCGACCAGGTTCCGGTGGATCTGATCCATGGTGCGTATACGGATCTGCTGGGAAACCCATTCAATCGCGATTCCATCCGTCTTGCCACCGAGCGCGCGTTGAAGGCGGGACGCCGCCTGGGCTACTCGTTCCTCTCGATCGATTCCACCAGCTTCGACACCGCGGATGGCGTCCTGCATATCTACGGCGACGAGGGAATCATCAGAAACATCCGCCTGGAGGGGCTCGAACACTGTGCACGATTTCTAGTGGAGCGCGAACTTGAATTCGAGGTGGGCGATCTGTTCCGGGCGGACGATGCCGGCCGGGGCGTGAACAGGCTGATGATGACCGGGTACTTCCGGCACGTCCGTATCGATGCGAATCCGGTGCCCGAGGGGGGGATCGAGGTCGTGGTGAGCGTGAAGGAGCGGAGTACGTCGGTGATGCGGTTCGCCGCCGGAGTCGATAATGAACGCTATACGCAGCTCGGGGTGGAGATAGCGCAGGAGAATCTCTTCGGCCAGGGAACACACGCCGGGCTCCGCTTCTCCGGTGGCATCCGCGATCGCAGCCTCGTCGGAGAGCTCCGTACCAATCGTATCTATGGTACCTACTGGACGTTCGGCCTGACCGGATACGGCCGGCTTCGCAATGTGAACAGCTTCGAGCGCTGGACCGAGCCCGCCACGGGGACCATTCATCGTAATGTTATCGGCGAATATCGCGAGATGCGCGTGGGAGGGATTGTCCGGTTCGGGCGGCAGGTGGAGCGGTTCGGGCTGTTTACGATCGAGGGGCGCTATGAACGGCAGGGGACGCGCGATCTGACCATCCATGCGACCGACGAACGCTGGCGGGACGTTGGCACACTCAAGTTCGGGGCGCGGTTCGACACGCGGAACAAGGTGCCGTTCGCTTCGTCGGGGACGGTCGTCGATGTCTCCTACGAGACTGCGCAGTCTATCTTCGGATCGGATGAGTCGTTCGCCAAGCTCGATCTGGAGGCTGAACTTTTCTCAAGCGTTGCCGGCCGGCACCTGCTGCATCCGAGAATCAGGCTCGGTTTCGCCGATGCGACCCTTCCGCTCATGGAGCAGTTTTCGCTCGGCGGGCAGCAGAGCATGTTCGGGCTGCGCGAGGACGAGCTTCGTGGTCGGCAGATATTCCTCACCAGCCTTGAGTACCGGGTGCTGCTGCCGGTCAGGATCTATTTCGATACATACGTAGCACTCCGGTATGATCTCGGCGCCACATGGCAGCGCCCGTCGGAAATTCGTCTGAATGATCTCGAACACGGTATCGGGCTCACCCTGGGACTCGATACGCCGCTCGGGCCGGCGAACTTCTCGCTGGGGCGCAGCTTCACGTTCAACAGGACGCCATCTCCGCACATCGCGAATTTCGGTCCCATCATCGCCTACTTTTCGTTCGGCTACATGTTCGACTGAACCCGGCGGGGGCGTTACGCTCCGTCGTATTCATAGTCCACCACGGTAAGTTCCAGCCCGCTCTCGCGATTTCCCACGATCGTGACCTTCTGCTCGGGATGCACCTCTGCGATCGATCCGATATGGAGGATTTCGCCGGTATGTGCGTCCTTTCCCACAAGCACCATGTAGAAGCGCGACTGGGGCTGGAAGAGCGCCATCTGCCCGGTCATGACATGGATGGGAGGAAGAACGTCGTGGTTGTCCTTCATCACATGCACCACCACCTCCTGCCGTACGCTCGATTCTATCTCCACACGTATCGGTTCCCGCTCCGGGCTCTCCTCGCCGTACGAGATGATATCGAGAAGAAGCGCCTCCTCCCGGATCTCCGTCGCTGCAAGGTTGTGAAGGCGAAGCGCCGCGGTCGTGTCATCCAGAATGATCCGATTGCTTTGATATACTCCCTTCGAGCCGGCAATTTCGGCATAGACGACGTAGTACCGTGGTACCGCTATGACGGCCGCATCCGCGCCCGGTGCGCTCTGCACCACCTTCCAGGGAATGGGAGGGGCGTCGGGGGCCGCCAGGTTCTTCTGGAAGATCACCACCTGGAGGTCCATCTCCGCGGGATGCGTCTCGTTGACGATCGTGATCGTCTGGCTGGTATGCCCGTTCATCACACGTCTCCTTCTCAAGTCAATCTCTCGCCGGATATTCTTCATCTGCGCGCCGGGAAGTCATTCCCAGGCGCTTTCATGAAAGATACAGTGCAACGTCTGTGCCCGATTGGGAAATTGCGGGGTGGGGCCGGCAATGGGTGCCGGTCCGTGCAGAATGCCGGGTGACGGCAGGGAATGGTGCAAAGCTCGATGCCGGGCCGGCCGTCAGCGTTTCAATGTGAAGCTGAAGGTTGTTCCCTGGCCGAGAATCGACTCGACCTTGACGGATGTGCCGTGCGCCTCGATGATGTGCTTGACGATCGCCAGGCCGAGGCCGCTGCCGCCGACCGACCGGGAGCGATCCTTGTTCACGCGGTAGAACCGCTCGAAGATGCGGCCGAGATCCTCTGTGGGAATGCCGATTCCCGTATCCCGCACCCTGACGATCACCTCGTTCTCATGCGGTTCGAGTTCCACGGTGACGGTTCCGCCGGGATGATTGTACTTGATGGCGTTCTCCACCAGGTTCACGATTGCCTGTTTCAGCCGGTCGCGGTCGCCCAGCACCGAGATGTTCCCGTTCTTCCGTCCGATCATCTGGAATTCCAGCGTTACCTGGGCGATTTCCGCGGTTGGCTGCAGCTCATCGGTGATGGCCTTGAAATAATCCACCGCGTTGAAATAACGGAAGCTCATCTTCATCTCGCCGGATTCGATCCGCGATATCTCGATCAGATCGGTCAGGAGCGTATGCAGGCGGAGAACGTTCTGGTGGGTCTTGTGAAGAAAGTCATCGCGGACCTCGGGGTCTTCAACCGCTCCATCAATCAGCGTCTCCAGATAGCCCTGCACCGAGAAGATCGGGGTGCGGAGCTCATGCGACACATTGCCGAGAAATTCGCTGCGGACCCGCTCCAGGCGCTTCATTTCCGCGATGTCGATCCTGGCTCGCATCGCCATCGCATTGATTGCGTCGGCAAGTTCGCGGAGTTCGCCGAACTGCATCTCGGACGAGTCGATCCTCCTGTCGAGATCGCCGCGCGAGATCTCCCGTGCCGCGACGGTCATCCGGTTCATCTGGGCGGACATTCTGTCGGTGAATCTAAGGATGCGCAGGTACAGGGCGATGAGCGTGGCGGCAGCGGCCCCGATGATGAGCCATATCTCCGCGCCCGGCGAGGGGGGGAGCAGGAGAAAATAATGGAGCAGCAGAAGGACGGCGACCACGAGAGCGGCCGGAACGAGCAGTCCCGCGGTTATGCGGCGGACATGTTGCTGGATCGAATCTGTCATGCGACCGGGCCGAGCAGTCCCGGAAAAATCTGGATGAAGATGATCATGGTGTGAAAATGTGGTCCGGTATCGAATACCGCAAACCGCGGCGTGTAATCTGCATGGTACATGCCCGGGAGCCTGACGGGCGCCCCGCCGAACATCCGTCGGCGCGGGTACCGGCCCGCATCTGCGGGCGGCCGGGGGCGAATATCACATTTTCGTACGCGACCGCTCCGGCAATGGCCGGACTCCAGGCCGGCGATCTCAGTTCCTGAACCTGTAGCCGACCCCCTTCACGGTTTCGATCAGCTCGCACTGGCTGCCGAGCTTCTCGCGGATCTTCGAGATATGGACGTCCACGGTTCTATCCACAACGTACACGTTCTCCCCCCAGATTCTGTTGAGGAGTATCTCGCGCGAGAAGACCTTGCCCCGGTTCGAGGCCAGGAACGCCAGCAGTTCGAACTCCTTCTTGGGAAAGAACGTCTCGCGCCCGCGGACCTTCACCGTATAGTTCTGCCGGTTGATTTCCAGATCGCCGACGTTGAGCATCTCCGGCATCACGATCGTTTCGGTCTTTACCGTCTCGGCGCTGCGGCGCAACACCGATTTCACGCGCGCCACCAGCACGCGCGGGGAGATCGGCTTCTGGATGTAATCGTCGGCGCCGAGCTCAAGCCCGAGTATCTGATCGAGCTCGCCGGCGCGGGCGGTAAGGAAGATGATCGGGGTTGCCGCATGGATCGGATTCGCGCGAAGCTTCCGGCACACTTCAAAACCGTCAACTTCGGGCATCATGACATCGAGGAGGACGAGATCGAGGGGGGCGCCGGCCGCGATCTCCAGCGCCTTGGCACCATCGGTAGCGGTCCGGACGGTATATCCCTCCTTCTCCAGATTGTAGCGGAGCAGACGAAGGATATCCTCTTCATCATCGACGACCAGAATCGTTTTGGGCATGTAATCTCTTGGATCTGTACAACGTAACTCCGGGACTGCCCGCCGCCTTGCCAGGATTTTCATAGCGAACACGGGACGAAAACACTCCCAGGACTGCAAGTTAACATCCGGCGCCCGCTTGTGAGGGGTCGGGGAGGGGGGCGCATGGTCAAGTTTTGGTAACACTGCCGGGGCTGCACATGGTTTCCGGAAGGCGGCCGGGCGTTGGGGAGCCGACGATTTTCTTCGCAATTCGGCGCTTCGGCGGCAATCAACAGGATACAAAGTGTGCAGGGGGGAAGAAAATCATTGCCGGAAACACGATGGCTTCGCTATGTTTGCCGACTATAATTTTTACTGTGGTTGAAGCTGCCGGCCGATCGAATCAGCCGGGATGCAGCGGATGGCCACAAACCTCGAGTTCCTCGATATAGGACGAGAGGAAGTATGAGCACCCGAAAGACGCCCCAGAAGTCCACGATGCAGCAGCTTGCACCCTATATGGGAATGGGGGTGCAGCTTGCGGCGGCCATGACAGGCTTCGGAGCGCTTGGATGGTGGCTCGACAGCCGGTTCGGCACGGAGCCCTGGCTGCTGCTTGCGGGGGTGATCCTCGGAGCGACGGGAGGGATGATCAATGTGATCCGGACGGCCCTGAAGCAGAGCGGGAGCACGCCGCGTCGGCCATGACCGACGGTTGGGGGCGTGAAGCGCCCGCTGAACGATTACTTCAATCGAATGCGCTTCCAGTTCTGCAAGACCATCCTTCTTCTGGCGGCGGCCCTGGTGCTGGTGCTTGCCTATCCGGTGCATGCGTGGGCCGGCGCCGAGATCGTTCGGGCGGTCGTCGCTTCGGGCATCATCGCGCTCGCCAACATCATCATCGGATGTATCACCCTCGACCTGGCAATCGATAAAAGGAACACGGTGTTCATGGCGGCCGTCTTTGGCGGCATGGGCATCCGCATGGGTCTGATCCTGGTAGCCATGACCATCCTTCTCCTTAATGGCTATCACGCCCTGGCGCTGTCGTTGTCGCTGATGGGCTTCTATATCGTCTTCATGATCGCCGAGATCGTTTACGCTGCGCGTGAACTCGGCAGACGGAACGCGAAGGCTCGTACCGTGCGACGGGACATCGATAACAGGATGACTCTCCGCTCATTGTCTGTAGAAGTAGATCATCGGAGCAACTGATGCACGATCCAGATACTCTACCCCTTATCGCTCAGAACGAACACGGAACGTCCGGGGAGCAGCATGCCGGCGGCGATCACGCGACCGCAGGACATGAAGGCGAAGCCCAGGGAGGCGATACCGGATCGATCTTTACCCAGCTTCTCGGCAAGCTTGGCGACCATCGTGAAGTCGAGATCGGCCCGCTCCATCTCCCGCTTCCCGTGATTCTGATCGACGATGGCGTGCACATCTATCCAAGCGTCGAGTCGATGCAGGAGGAGGGGCTGTTCGAGTATACGCACCATCATATCTATCGCGCAGGGACCGAGCAGCCGCCGGCTCTCGATATGTCGGTGACGAGCCTCGTCTTCTTCCAGTGGGTCTCGATGGCGCTGCTGTTCCTGATCCTGGTGCCGATGTCGCGGAAGTACAAGCGGAATGGCGTGCGGCCGGTGAAGGGATTCTTCAACGCGATGGAGGCGATCATCCTCTACGTGCGCGACCAGATCGTTCTGCCGAACACCGGCGACGACGGCAGAAAACTGATGCCGGTCTTCCTCACGTTCTTCTTCTTCATCCTCGTGATGAACCTGCTCGGGCTGGTGCCGTACGGCCACTCGGCCACGGGCAGCCTGAACGTCACCGCGGGGCTCGCCATCATTGCGTTCTTCGTGATCCAGATCGCCGCGATCATGAAGAACGGTTTCGGCGCCTGGCTGAGGCACCTTACCGGCGGAGTGCCGGTCTGGCTGTGGCCGATCATGATTCCGGTGGAGATCCTGGGACTCTTCACGAAGCCGTTCGCGCTCTGCGTCCGTCTGTTCGCCAACATGACGGCCGGGCACGTGATCCTGCTGTCGCTGATCGGCCTGATCTTCGTGACCACCGCCTTCATTCCGGTGACGATCGGGTTCGCGCTCTTCATCAACATCCTGGAGCTGCTTGTGGCCTTCATCCAGGCCTACATCTTCACGATGCTGACGGCGGTGTTCACCGGCATCGGCATGGCTTCGCACGACGATCACGAGCACGGGGGAACGGAGCACGCCGCAGCGCACTGAGCAGAGGGGGGGCCGGATTTCTCCTGCCGCTTCCAGTGGGTGGCGTATCGGCGGGCTGGTGGTTGGTGGGGTCAGGCAGTTGGTAATGAATAATGGCGCTTGCCGCTGACGACTGACCAGATACCTGGCGACAGCCTACCAATTGAAAACTTTTTTCCGTCGGCGGGTGCCATGCCCGAACGGAGCCTTTTGCGTACTTTTGCGAGTCTTCAGGGAATCTTCACATACACAGTTTCAATCTCACATTCTCATCGGAGGACATTGAATGGAGGCCCAGGTTTACGCCTATCTCGCCGCTGGACTCGGCGCTGCTATCACCGTGTTCGGAGCTGCCAGCGGTATTGGCCGCCTTGCTGCTGCCGCGCTTGAAGCCAGCGGACGCCAGCCGGAAGCCATCGGCGACGTGCGCACGACCATGATCATCGCCGCCGCTCTTATCGAAGGTGTTGCCCTCTTTGCAGAGGTTATCTGCATCCTTCTGGCGACGAAGTAACTGCCCTCACCAGGATCGCGGCCGGTTCGGTGTGAATCGGCCCGGCACAGGAGTGCGAGATGGAGAGATAATGAAGAGCGAGCGTACCAGTAGGGGATGGAGGACTTTCCCAGGTCTCCCATGCCGGACGCTCCTCTTTCTTTAGCGCTCCGCTACGCGCGTCTCAGGAACCCGAAAGGCATAGCCCTATGAACTTTCTCGACATTCAGACCGGTCCGATCCTCTGGACGATCCTCAACTTCCTGGTCCTGCTTCTCCTGCTGGGGAAGGTTGCATGGAAGCCGATCATGAAGGCGCTCGACGCCCGGGAGAGCACCATCAACGACGCACTGAATCGTGCGGAGGTTGCCAGGGCGGAGGCGGAGCGTATTCTTGCCGAGAACCAGCAGGCGCTTCGCAAGGCCGAGGAGGAGTCGCAGAAGGTGCTGCGCGAGAGCCGCGAGTACGCGGAGCGTATGCAGGCCGAAGCAACGCAGAAGGCGCAGGACGAGAGCCGCCGTCTGCTGGAACAGGCGAACAGGGAGATCGAGCGGAGCAAGCAGCAGGCCCTCAACGAGCTTCGCTCGGAGGTTGCCACGCTGGCCGTCGGCGCCGCGGAGAAGATCCTGGGCGAGTCGCTCGATGCGGATCGCCACAGGCGCCTCGTCGATAACTATATCACCCAGGCCGCCCAGGTGCAGAACTAGCCGAGGTTTCCGACTATGGCCACGACCCGCGTCGCACAGCGCTATGCAAAGGCGCTTATGGAACTAGCGAAAGAGGAAGGAGCGTTCGATACCGTTGTCGAGGATGTACGCACCATCGCCGCCGCCGTCGAGCATTCGGACGATCTGCGCAACCTGCTGCGCTCCCCCATCATCGACGAGCGCACGAAGGAGAAGATCCTGCGCGAGATCTTCGGCGGCAAGATCGGAACCATCGCCGACAGGTTCATCGTGCTTCTGACGCTGAAGGGGCGCTCGGGCGATCTGCCCGATATCATCGATGCGTTCAATCGCCTGCTGGACCGTGAACGTAATGTGGTTCCGGCGACCATCACGACCGCCGTCAGTCTCGATCCCGCACAGCGCCGGAAGCTGGAGGAGCGGATCTCGTCGCTGAGCGGCCACGGAATTCGCGCCACGTACGTCGTCGATCCGTCCATCATCGGTGGCTTCCACGCCCGTTTCGCCGATCGCATGATCGACGCCTCGGTGCGTCACCAGCTCGAACGGCTGCGCGAGTCGTTCGTGGAAGGGAGCAGTGTATAAAGCGCCGCGCGCGCCGGACACCCCGGGGAGCATGCACAGGAGAGGCACTCCACGAGCGGCGGTCCGTTGCCGGCAGCGGGAGGGCATTGCATCGCCGCTCCCCGCAAACTGGAATCGGCAATCGAAAATCGTAAATCGAGAATCGAAATATGGTTGAAGTTCGTCCCGATGAAGTAACCGCGATTCTGCGCAAGCAGCTTACCGGATTCACCAGCGAGGTCGATGTCTACGACGTCGGCACCGTGCTGCAGGTGGGCGATGGTGTCGCGCGCGTATACGGTCTTACGAACGCCGTCGCATCGGAGCTGCTTGAGTTTCCGAACGGCGTCTTCGGCATGGCCCTGAACCTTGAAGAGGATAACGTCGGTGTCGTGCTCTTCGGCGACGACAAGCTGATCAACGAAGGGGACACCGTGAAGCGCACCGGCAGGATCGCCTCGGTTCCCGTCGGCGAGGAGCTGCTGGGGCGCGTGGTGAACCCGCTCGGCGTGCCGCTGGACGGTCGCGGACCGATCACCACAGACAAGTACCTGCCGATCGAGCGGAAGGCCACCGGCGTGGTGACGCGCTATCCCGTGCATGAACCGCTGCAGACCGGTATCAAGGCCATCGATGCAATGATTCCGATCGGCCGCGGACAGCGCGAGCTGATCATCGGTGACAGGCAGACCGGCAAGACCGCCGTCGCCATCGATACCATCATCAATCAGAAGTTCACGCATACGCCGGAGGCGCGCGAGCTTGGTATCGAGCCGGTCTTCTGCGTCTATGTCAGCATTGGCCAGAAGGCGTCAACCGTCGCCAACGTGGTGGCCACGCTGCAGGAGCATGGCGCTATGGAGTACACGACCGTGGTGGTCGCCAGCGCCTCCGATCCCGCGCCGCTGCAGTTCATCGCTCCCTACTCCGGCGCCTCGATCGGCGAGTTCTATCGCGACAGCGGACGCCATGCCCTGGCCATCTACGACGACCTTTCGAAGCAGGCCGCGGCCTACCGCCAGGTGTCGCTGCTGCTGCGCCGTCCGCCGGGACGCGAAGCGTATCCGGGCGACGTGTTCTACCTGCACTCGCGCCTGCTGGAGCGCGCCGCCAAGCTGGACAAGGAGTACGGCGGCGGTTCGCTGACGGCGCTCCCGGTGATCGAAACGCAGGAGAGCGACCCTTCGGCATATATTCCGACGAACGTGATCTCGATCACCGACGGGCAGATCTACCTGATGCCGGGCCTCTTCAACGCCGGCGTTCGTCCGGCCATCAACGTCGGCATCTCGGTGTCGCGTGTGGGGGGCAATGCGCAGATCAAGGCGATGAAGAAGGTGTCCGGCACACTCAAGCTGGATCTTGCGCAGTACCGCGAACTGGAGGCGTTCGCCAAGTTCGGTTCCGATCTCGACAAGTCCACGCAGCAGCTCCTGCGCCGCGGCTCGCGTCTGGTGGAGCTTCTGAAGCAGGGGCAGTACCAGCCGATCCCCGTGGAGGAGCAGGTGGCCGCCATCTGGGTTGGGACGAATGGCTATCTCGATCCGCTGCCGGTGGAGGATGTGCGCCGATTCGAGAAGGAATATATCGAGTATCTGAAGTCGCGCTACCCGGATCTGCTTCCGTCGATTGTGCAGAAGAAGGAGCTTGCGGCCGGGATCGTCGAGGATCTGAAGAAGGCGGCGGAGGAACTTTCGCGCACCTTCCAGAAGAGCGCCGAGGCGGCACTGTAGTACGCCCGGGCATCGCCGGCAGAGTTGAGCAGCGGGGGCGTCCGGCGACGGGCCCTTCCTGAAACTTCGCACAGCAGACCAAGGGACTACTGAATCAATGGCAAAGTACCGCGAAATACGCAGCCGCATCCACGGCGTCGAGAACACGGCGAAGATCACGCAGGCCATGAAGATGGTGGCGGCGGCGAAGCTGCGCCGTGCCCAGGACTCGATCATCGCGGCGCGGCCATACGGACACAAGCTTCGCGAGATGCTTCAGTTCCTGGCTTCCACGGTGGAGGCTGCCGTCAGCCCGCTGCTTGAGGAACGCGAGGTGAACCGGGCCTGCCTGATCGTCGTTGCGGCCGATCGCGGGCTCTGCGGGGCGTTCAACAGCAACCTGCTGAAGGGGGCCCAGTATCTCATCAACAACCGTTTCGCGGAGCTTAACGCGGCGGGAAATCTCGATATCATCCCCGTCGGCAAGCGTGCCGTTGATTTCTTCACCAGGCGGGGCTACAACGTTATCTCCGCGTATCCGGGCGTCTTCAATAATCTCGATTATTCGGTGGCGCAGAGGCTGGTGGGCGAGGTGAGCAATGGCTTCCTTGAACACAGGTTCGACCGCGTCGATGTGATCTACAACGAGTTCAAGTCGGTGGTGCGGCAGAATGTGGCCACCGAGCAACTGCTGCCGATTCCGAAGCTGCAGGCCGGCGACGGCACGTCCGCTGCGGTCGATTACATCTTCGAGCCGACGCGCGACGAGATCCTGAATGCGCTGCTTCCGAAGCATCTGAACACGCAGATGTGGAATGTGCTGCTGGAATCGAACGCCGCCGAGCAGGGGGCGCGCATGACGGCGATGGAGAATGCCACGAAGAATGCCAAGGATCTGGTGCACGACCTGAAGCGAAGCTATAACAAGGCGCGCCAGACAGCGATTACGACGGAAATCCTTGAGATCGTCTCCGGCGCGGAGGCGTTGAAGGGATAGTTGCGGCAATCGCGCTCAATCCGGATCGGGGAATCTTCCGTTGGTGAGGATTCCCCGTCGTACATTCATTCCGGCCCCGCGCAGATGCGTGGAATGAGGTGATGATAGATGTCCGAATCGACCAGCAACGCAGAGCCCACCCCCGAACCGCAGCCCAGGGAAAGTTTCCTGCGCTCACCCCTGTTTCCGATCTTTCTCATCGTGCTGGTGGATGTATTCGGCTTTACGCTGGTGCTTCCGCTGCTTCCGTTCTATGCCGAGAAGCTCGGCGCCAGCGCGCTGGATGTCGGGTTCCTGACGGCGTCGTTCGCCGCCTGCCAGCTTGTCACAGGCCCGATCCTCGGGCGCATCTCCGATCGCGTGGGGCGCCGGCCGACGCTGCTGGTGAGCCAGGCGGGAACCTTCCTCGGGTTCCTGATCCTCGCGCTGGCGGGTAATCTCTGGATGCTCTTCCTCTCGCGCATCATGGACGGGCTTACCGCCGGGAATCTCAGCATCGCCCAGGCATATATCAGCGATGTCACCACACCCGAGAATCGCACGCGCGCGTTCGGCCTTATCGGCATTGCCTTCGGCGCCGGCTTCCTGTTCGGTCCCGCCATCTCCGGGTTCCTTTCGCAGTACGGCTACCACTGGCCCGCCATCGCGGCGATGACCCTTTCGGCGACCTCGATCGTGGGGACATGGTTCCTGCTGCGCGAGGCGAAGCCGACGCCGGAAGCGCGCGAGGCGAGCGCCGCCCGCGCTCCGGGGAGCAGGTTCGAGCAGTTTACCAAGTATTTCTCCCGTCCGTTGCCGCGCCGCAGGCTGGCCGAATTCTTCGCCTTCAGCCTTTCCTTCTCCACGCTCATCGGCGGTCTGGCGCTCTATCTGGAGCGACAGTTCGACTTCGATGCCACACACGTTGGCTACATCTTCGCCTTCTCGGGGCTGGTGGGAGGTGTGATCCAGGGAGGATTGCTGGGACGCCTGGTAAAGATGTTTGGCGAGGAGAGGCTGGCGACAATTGGTTTCGTAGCGATGATGCTGGGCTATGTCTTCCTCGGCTGGATCGGCGTGGTGCCGGTGCTGCTGGTGATGGTCGCAATCGCCAGCTTCGGCTCCGCTGTGACGCGCCCGACGATCACGACGCTCATCACCAAGAGTGTGGGACGGAAGGAGCAGGGGGTGGTGCTGGGGGTGAGCCAGTCGCTCGCAAGCGTCTCGCAGATCATCGGCCCCATCATCGCCGGCTGGCTCATCGAGCACCATCTGCTCAAGACCTATGGCGTAGTGGCGGCCGCGTTCGCATTTCTCGGCATCCTCTTCGTACGCCGTCGCGACGGAGACATGCAGGAGGATGTGGAGGCGGTGCAGGCGGGATAGGCAAGGAAGGTCAAAAGGCAAAAGTCAAAAGTCAAAAGGCAAAAAAGAAGGAGTGGGGGATCGTGCGCCTTGCGTGTGGCCAGTTCGGGTAGGGGAAAGGTCAAAAGGTAAAAGTCAAAAGGCAGAAAGAAGGAGCGGTCGTTGCGCCTTTGCGCGGTTAGTCCGGCCGGCCATGCAGTGCATACGCCCGTTCTATGCTTGCCCGCACCTGCTCGGGTGGCGTTCCCATCAGTGCATTGTGGAGCAGTTCGGCCGTCTCCACCAGACGTGGTCCCGGCCGGCTGAAGAAGTGATTGCCATCGAAAACGATCAGCCTCAGCTCCGGGCGTTTGTGGAGCAGCCTGCGCAGTTCCTCGGATGCCTCCACATCCTGCAGGGTACGCTCCACGTCGAATCCGCAACAGGACACGACCACGACATCGAACGCCGCCGCGTTGATCGCCTCCCATGCGAGCTGCCGCGAATATTCACCGGGATCTGCCAGCACCGGCTCCGCACCGGCCGCGCGGACAATGTCCGCCATCCAGTGTCCCGCGGAGAAGGGGGGAATCAGCCACTCCAGCAGAAGCACGCGGCTCGGCGCCGGGAGCGGCGGAATCGCCGCAAGTCTCCGCCGGAGAGCCGCCACCCGCTCGCCGGCATGTTCCTCCACGCCCAGCAGTTCGCCGACATATGTGATCGTGCCAAGCACATCATCCAAGGTCTTCGGCTCCAGATTGACCACGAGCGGCGGATCGGGGAGCGAGCGCATGGCGGCGTGCACCGTCGCGTAACCGACCGCGCAGACGGTGCAGAGCTGTTGCGTAAGAACGAGGTCGGGACCAAGCCCCCGGAGGCGCTCCATATCGAGCGTATAGAGCGAACCGCTCTCATCGAGCTGCTGCCGGACGAGCGCGTCGATCTCGGCGCTTTTCATGGAAGGATCGATCCGTGCGGAGGTGAGCCGGGGCAGGTTCAATGCCTCGCGGGGGAAGTCGCATTCGTGCGTGACGCCGATCAGGGCATCCTGTGCATGCAGCTCGTATATGATTTCCGTGGTGCTCGGAAGAAGGGAAAGAACTCGTTTCATCGTAAATTTGTCGGCTGGACGGATCGCGCGGCTCCCGCGGCCGGCGTTGGAGTCGCCTCGCAATTCCGTCATCGAAGGGCATTCGCCACCCGGCATCGCGAGCAATGACGCAGCCCGCGCGGATGTCCGGGAATATTTCGATGCACCGGCTGCGTGCAACAAACTAGCGACTCTCCTGGAATTATGACGTTCACGGAACAGATCAGCGAGGACCTGAAGAATGCGATGAAGGCGGGGGACAGGCTCCGCACGGAAACACTTCGCATGCTGCGCGCGGCGCTGCTCGAACTGCAGAAGAGCGGAAGCGCCGTAACCGCCGACGCGGAGCAGAAGGCTCTGCAGAATCAGGCGAAGCGCCGCCGCGATGCCGCCGAACAGTACCGGAACGCAGGGAGGCAGGATCTGGCGGAGAAGGAGGAATCTGAACTTGCGATCCTCACGGAGTATCTGCCGAAGCAGTTGAGCGATGATGAGATTCGTGCGGAAGTGCGGGGGATTATCACCGAGACCGGCGCGACCGGAACCGGCGATTTCAAGCTGGTAATGCCGAAGGCCATGGGAAAACTGCGCGGCCAGGCGGATGGAGCGAAGGTGCAGGCCATCGTTCGCGAGGAGCTTGAACGGACAGGTGGGTAGGATACGGCGACGCGGATGCCGGTCATCCCGCGCCGGTTCCCGGGCGCCCGGATATGGTCTGTGTCGTACGTTGCTGGCGGAAATGAGGATGTTAGCGCGCGGTTCGTCATGCGAACCGCAAACAGGAAACAGGAATGACACGCGAAGAACTTCTGCATTCGAGCCTCGATCAGCTCGAATTCCATCGTATCCTTGAACATATCGCCGGGTATGCCGTCTCCACGCTGGGTGTGGAGCATCTGAGCGAGGCGGGACCGATCACGGATGCGGATGCCGTGCGCGCCCAGTTGAGAATGGTGGGGGAGATTCGCGCCATGCTCCAGCGCGACCAGCCGCTGCCGCTCGACGGCATCTATGACATACGCGAGGCGCTCGCCGTCTCACGTATCGCCGGTGCGTTTCTCAGCGGCGAGAACCTGAACCATATCGCAAGCACATTTGCAGCGCTCAGGAAGGTGCGGGATTATTTCTCGGCACGTCAGGAGCAGTGCCCGCTCATGTTCGATCTTACGCGGGTGATCCACGCAAACCGTCTGCTCGAAAAGCATATCAGCGACGCCATCGACGACGCGGGCAACGTGCGCGATAATGCCAGCCGCGATCTCGCCCGCATCCGGCGCGATATCATCGACAAGTCCGCCGCGCTGCGTGGCCGCCTGCAGCGCATACTTCGCCGTGTCTCCGACGAGGAGCTGGTGACCGACGAGTACATCACGCTGCGCGAAGGGCGTCTGGTGCTGCCGGTGAAGGTGGAGTCGAAGCGAAAGATTCCGGGCATCATCCACGGCGAGTCGCAGAGCGGCAGTACGGTCTTCCTGGAGCCGGCCGAGATCTTCGACATGAACAACGAGATCGCGGAGCTGACGTTCGCCGAACGGCGCGAGGTGGAGCGCATCCTGCGCACGCTGACCGAGGAGATCGGCGCGGAGGCCACGGATTTCATCGCGTCGATGTCGCGCCTGCAGATCGTCGATTCGTGCCACGCCCGCGCGCGCTACGCCGAGCGCTACAACTGCGTGGAGCCGAAAGTGACCGATAACGATGTGATCCTGCTGCGCAATGCGTATCATCCGCTCCTGCTGCTCCGCCTGGATCAGGTGGTGCCGATGAGCATCGAGATGGACCATGCTACGCGCTGCGTGGTGATCTCCGGTCCAAATGCCGGAGGCAAGACGGTGGCGATGAAGACACTTGGCCTTGTCACCGCGATGGCGCTCAGCGGCATCCATCCTCCGGCCGGGGAGTGCACGGTGCACCCGTGCAACGTCTTCACGGATATCGGGGACCAGCAGTCGCTGGAGAATGATCTCTCCACGTTCAGTTCGCATATGTCGCGCATCGGCGATATCGTTGCGAACGTGATGATGGGAGACGTGGTGCTGCTGGATGAAATCGGCACCGGCACCGATCCGGACGAGGGAGGAGCGATAGCCGCCTCGATCCTGGAGTATCTGCTGGCGCGCCGCACGTTCATTCTGGCGACGACGCACCATAGCTTCCTGAAGATTTTCGCCTATGATACCGAGGGTGTGGTGAATGCGGGTATGGAGTTCGATACGCGGACGATCACGCCCACATATAACTTCATCCTCGGCATGCCCGGCAACAGCTATGCGTTCGAGCTGATCGAGCGCCTCGGCTTCGAGCAGAAGATCCTCGCCGCCGCGCGCGAGCGTCTGGGAGAGGAGCGGAACAGGATGACGGAGATCATCGGGCAGCTTGAGGAGGATCTGGCGGAGAGCCGCCGTCTGCGCGAAGAGCATCGCAGGGAACTGCGGGAGGCCGAGGAGACGCGCAGGAGGTACGAGGCCGAATCGCGCGAGTTCGCCGAGCGGAGGCAGACGATCATCGCCGAGGCCCGGCGCGAGGCGCGGGAGACGCTGGCGGGAGCCAACAGCATGATCGAGAACGCCCTGCGCGAGATACGATCGGGAGCGACGAACGAACAGGTGAAGGAACTGCGGCGCACGATCGAGGATGCGCGCGAGGGGCTGGCGAAGAGCGAGCCGAGGCCGCAGCCCGACGGGCCGGTGTTCGCAAAAGGGGATACGGTGCGTGTGAAGGGGGGAACGCAGGTGGGCGAGTTGCAGTTCGATCCCGATGAGAAGGGGAATGTCGTGGTGCAGTTCGGCGCGATGCGCATGCGCTCGCACGTCGATGAGCTGGAGCACGTCACCCGCAGGGAGGCGCGCCGCGAACAGGCGGGGCGTATCGCCATCGCCAATGCCTCGGAAGGAGAGAGTCGTATCGACCTTCGCGGCATGTACGCCGATGAGGCGCTGATTCGCCTGGAACAGGCCATCAGCGCGGCGCTGAATTCCAACATCGGCATCCTCGATATCATCCACGGCAAGGGGACGGGAGTGCTTCGCATGCGCGTGCAGGAGTATCTCTCCCGTCATCCGAGCGTCGCCGCCTATCGCACCGGCGCGCTGACCGAGGGGGGAGCCGGAGTGACCATCGTGGAACTGAAGTAGGACATGAGTCAGTGGAAAGTAGATAGTGAAGAAGAGCCTCCCTCCATACCGTTAACTGCCAGCCAGGGCATGGCGATGACGTTGAGCACTTCATTTCGTTGGGCATACGGTAACGGCCAACGACCAACCCGATCTGAATGAAACGACTCCTCATAGCAAACAGGGGCGAGATCGCCCGGCGCATCATCCGTACCGCGAAGCGGATGGGAATCGAAACGGTGGCCATGTATTCCGATGCCGATACGCCTTCGCTCCATGTCCGCGAGGCTGATCAGGCATTCAGGCTCGGTGGGCTTTCCCCGCGGCAGACCTACCTCGATATCGATCGCGTAATGGATATCGCCCGTCGCTCCGGAGCCGACGCCGTGCATCCGGGATATGGCTTCCTCAGCGAAAATCCGGAGTTCGCGCGCCGCTGCGCCGAAGCTGGCGTTACCTTCATCGGACCGGCAGCCGGGGCCATCGATCTTCTCGGCAGCAAGACCGCGGCGCGGCGCCTTGCCATCGAATCCGACGTTCCTGTAATGCCGGGAACCACCGATGCCATCACGTCGATCGCGGAGGCGAAGGAGACAGCCGGACGGATCGGCTATCCCGTGCTGCTGAAGGCCGCGGCCGGCGGCGGTGGCAAGGGGATGCGCGTCGTCGAGTCGCCGGACAAGCTGGAGGAGAGCTACCGCATGGCACAGGGGGAGGCGCTGACGGCCTTCAACAGCGATGAGGTGTTCCTGGAAAAGTATGTGATCGGCCCGCGCCATATCGAACTGCAGGTGGTGGCCGATCATCATGGCAATGTCGCCGTTCTCGGCGAACGCGAGTGCTCCATACAGCGCCGCCATCAGAAGGTGATCGAGGAGAGCCCGTCGGTGGCGGTGGATGATGATCTGCGCGAGCGGATGTTCGCGAGCGCCGAACGGCTGGTGCGTGCCGCGGGCTACACCAACGCCGGAACGCTCGAATTCCTGCTCGATGCCGACGGCAATTTCTATTTCCTTGAAGTGAATACCCGGCTTCAGGTGGAGCATCCTGTGACAGAGATGGTGACCGGGTTGGACCTCGTGGAACTACAGATACGTGTCGCTTCGGGCGAGACTCTTCCGATTTCGACGGCGACCGTGCAACGTCGCGGGCACGCCATTGAATGCCGTATCTGCGCCGAGGATGTGTACAGCAGCTTCATGCCGAGCATCGGCACCGTGCGCGAACTGCATGAACCTCGCGGCGAGCATGTCCGCGTCGATTCGTCGCTGTATCCGGGCATGCCGGTGACGCTCTACTACGATCCCATGGTGGCGAAGCTCATCGTCTGGGGCGAAACACGCCAGAAGGCCATCGACCGCACGCTCGAAGCCCTTGGGGAGTATCACATCGCCGGCATCAGCACCACGATCCCGTTCTGTGCGCACGTTCTTCGCAGCCGCGAGTTTCGGGAGGGGAGGTTCTCCACGAGCTATGTCCGCGAACACTGGAATGATCCGGTGCAGAAACTTTCGCCGGAACTGCTCGATCTGGCGGCGGCGGCGGCGGTGCGCACGGATGAGCGGATTCGGGAGAAGATTCAGGGAGCGGTGTGAGAGGGCAGAAGTCAAAGGTCAAAAGGCAAAAGGCAAAAAGTTCCTGTGCCTTTGCAGCGGCTGACGTCGGATACTGATTACCGGCGGCAGTTACGTTGAGCCCCCGTTCTACCGTTTCGTATGCAACAAACCCAGGCATGGCGAGGAGCACCAGTTTACATCGTTGTCCGCATTGCAGGATGACCGGCAAGGTCAATCGGTCGAAGCCGCGCGGCGTCGGCGAAAAGATCCGGTTGAAGCTGGTACCGGTGTACGGCGTGTATCGCTGCCACAACTGCAACTGGCGGGGATGGCTCATCCGGAGCTCGTCGTCGCCTCTCCAGCGGTGGCTCCTCCTTTCCATCTATGGGCTTGTGGCGGCCTGCATCCTCGGCGGCATCGTCTACTTCGTCATCAGGAAATGGCCTGCGGCCCATTATTTCTACTGAGCCCGGCGCCGTGACGCGGAGCATGGCGCCGCGTTATGGCAGATCTTCATCGAACAGTCCTACCTACTACATGTCTGAATCCCAGGATACCCGCACAAGCACAGCGGAAGATGCCCGCGCACTCGGTCTTACCGTTGCGGAATACGACCGGATCAACGAGGTGCTCGGCCGCGCGCCGAACTACACCGAACTCGGCATCTACTCGGTGATGTGGAGCGAACACTGCAGCTACAAGAACTCCATCGCGCAGTTGAAAACCCTTCCGCGCAGCGGCGGGCGGCTTCTGGTGGAAGCAGGCCAGGAGAATGCCGGGCTGGTCGATGTCGGCAATGGCTATGCGATCGCCTTCAAGATCGAGAGCCACAATCATCCGAGCGCCGTGGAGCCCTTCCAGGGGGCCGCAACCGGCGTGGGGGGCATCCTGCGCGACATCTTCACGATGGGCGCGCGCCCGATAGCCGCGCTCGACTCGCTGCGGTTCGGCCCGCTCGATGATGCCCGGACCCGCTACCTCTTTCAGGGAGTGGTGCACGGCATCGGCCACTACGGCAATTCGTTCGGCGTTCCGACGGTCGGCGGCGAAGTCTTTTTCGAGGAATGCTATCGCGATAATCCTCTGGTGAATGCCATGGCCGTCGGTATCGTGAAGTCCGACGCCACGGTTTCGGCGACCGCCGGACCCGCCGGCAATGAGGTGATGATCCTCGGCTCGCGGACGGGACGCGACGGCATCCACGGCGCCTCGCTGCTTGCTTCGCGCGAATTCGACGAGCAGACCGAGAACATGCGTCCGACGGTGCAGGTGGGCGACCCGTTCGGCGAGAAGCTTCTGCTGGAGGCGTCCCTGGAGCTGATAGCCGTGGGGGTGGTGGTGGGCATGCAGGACATGGGAGCGGCAGGCATAAGCTGCTCCACCTCCGAGATGAGCGCCAAGGCGGGCTCCGGTATGAAGATCGACCTGGACAGCGTTCCACTGCGCGAGGCCGATATGTCGGCATATGAGATCATGCTGAGCGAATCGCAGGAGCGGATGCTGCTGGTGGTTCGCAGGGAGGATGTGGCACGTGCCGAGGCGATCTGCGCGAAGTGGGATGTGCCGATCACCCGCATCGGAGAAACCACCGGCGACGGCATGATCCAGCTTTTCCACCGTGGCCGGCGCGTGGCGCATCTCCCGGCCGAAAGCCTTGTGCTGGGGGGGGGGGCTCCGGTGTATGAGCGGGAGTGGCGCGAGGCATCCTATATCCGCGACATCCGCACGGCCGATGTGAACGAGCTGATAGGGGACATCAGTCCCGCGGAGGCGTTCGAGATGCTGCTGGAGTCGCCGAACATCGCCAGCAAGCGCTGGGTGTACGAACAGTATGATTCCATGGTCCGGACGAACACCGTGCAGTCGTTCGATTCGGATGCGGCGGTAATCAGGCTGAAGGAGATCGAGGGGCGGTCGATAGCCGTCGCCACTGACTGCAACAGCCGCTATGTCTACCTGAATCCATATGTCGGAGGAATGATCGCGGTGGCCGAGGCGGCGCGGAACGTGGCATGCAGCGGCGCGCAGCCGGTGGCGATCACCAACTGCCTGAACTTCGGCAATCCATACAATCCGGAGGTCTACTGGCAGTTCCGCGAGGCGATCCGGGGCATCGGTGATGCCTGCCGCGCACTCGATACGCCGGTGACCGGCGGGAACGTTTCGTTCCACAACGAATCGCAGCAGCGCGCGGTTTTTCCGACGCCCGTGATCGGCATGCTTGGCGTGATCGACGCGCCGGAACATATCACCCCCTCCGGATTCCGTTCGGCGGGGGATGAGGTCGCGCTGCTCGGCTTCGAGGGCTTCGAGCTTGGCGGCAGCGAGCTGCTGGCGCTTCGCGCGGGACGTGTGGCGGGCGATGCTCCGGCGCTCGACATCGAGAAGGAGGCGCGCCTGCAGCAGACGCTGCTCGATGCCATCCGCCAGGGACTGATACGCTCGGCGCACGATTGCTCCGAAGGGGGGCTTGCCGTGGCGCTTGCGGAGTGCGCGGTGAACAGCAACGGCGGCAACCTCGGCGCGAAGATCGAGTACGAGCGCGAGAATGGTAGTGCGGCGCTCTTCGGCGAGTCGCAGTCGCGTATCGTCATCAGCTACGATCCGAAATATGGCGACGTGCTGATGCAGTTGACGGAGAAGGCGGGCGTGCAGCTCGTGAAGCTCGGCACGGTGGTCGAGGATCGTTTCTCGATCAATAACGACATCGATATGAGCGTGGCCGATATCACCGGGCGCTATACGACGGCGATCGAGCGGATCATGGAGGGGGTGGCCGCCTAGGTCCGGTTGACACATTGACCCCGCTTCGTGCCGCGGCCATGATATGCGCGATACCGCGATGCAGGCTTGTGAATACCGCCCGGGAGATCAACGTTCCCGGGCGGTGACGTATCCGGCGTTGACCATATGTGTCCGCACCAACGTTCGTCATCGCAATGCCGGGATTCCCGCATGGCGGCGGGCGCCATATATTCGCAGGTGCCCCCGCGTCATGTCGGCCAGGCATGAACGTTGAATAGCTCAGTAGACGACGACACGCATGTTCACGACATTACGATCCAAGATCCTTGCAGGCTTCATGGCCGTGATCCTGATCAATGTCGCGTTTGGACTGTGGTCGATCTATCAATTCTCCACGGTCGGTGAATCGGCCGCCGATGCCATCGCCGGCAACTACGAGCTCGTCACCACGTCGCTGCAGCTCGGCCAGTTGATCGACCGCCAGGTCGATCTGCTCCAGCGCATGACCAACACCGTGACCCCCGATCCCTACATCATCCAGTTTGAACAGCGCACGACGGAATTCCGTGTGGCGGTGGCGCGTCTGGCGGAGAACCGGACCAGAGCGACCGAGGCGGGAACCTCCGAGCGCATCAGCGAGGAGTACGACAAGTTTCTGCTGAGCGCACAGGCCTATCGCAATACGCTCGCCGGCCGCCAGCGCGGTGATACACGTGAGATCCTCTACGGCGAAGTTCTTCCCATCGCCGGGCGGGTGCGGCAGTACGCATTCAACATCCTGTACCAGAATCAGAACGAGATCGCGACCATCCGCACGGAGCTTCGGATGGAGCTGCGGCAGGCGCTGGTGCTGGTGGTGCTGGCCACGGCGATCGGTGCGGTGCTGAGCATCATCGGCGCAGGGTTCTACTCGCGCTGGGCCATCAGGCCAATCGTGCGGCTGACGCGCGCCGTGCAGAACCTCACGGGGGGGCGTCTCGGCGAACGCGTCCTGATAACCACTGCCGACGAGCTGGGCGATCTGTCGTTCGAGTTCAACAGAATGATCGAGCGGCTGCGCCATTACGAGGCGATGAACATCGAACAGCTTCTGCTGGAGAAACGGAAGGTGGAGACGATCGTTCAGTCGATCGCCACGCCGATCATCGTGGTCGATGCGGACATGCGGCTGCTCCTTATCAACAGCGCCGCGCTGAACATCTTCCGTCTGCCGCTTGAGGACGTTCATGCGGGGCGCCGGGTGGAGGAGGTGATCCACGATGACGGCGTGCTCCGCGCGCTGCTCCGCGCGCTCGATCAGCAGAGCGATGCGGACGGAGGCTCGCCCGATATCTACATGGTCCGTGAGGAGGGGGCGGAGCGATTCTTCGCGGTGCAGGCGCTGCCGCTGGAGACGACCTCGGCGGTGAGCGGTGCCGTAATGGTGCTGAGCGACATCACCCACTTCAAGGAACTGGACCGGCTGAAGTCCGAGTTCCTGGCGAAGGTGTCGCACGAGTTCCGCACGCCGCTGTCGTCGATCATCATGAGCCTCGACATCCTGCGCGAAGGGCTGCTCGGGGAATTGAACGAACAGCAGAAGGATCTGCTGGCCTCAAGCAAGGACGATTGCCGCAGGCTTTCCAAGCTCATCACCGAGCTGCTGGAGCTTTCGCGCATGGAGGCGAACGTGCGTCATCGCACCGTCGCGGGGATCGATCTGAAGATGCTGCTGGATGCCGTGCTGAGGCCGCACAGGCTTCCTGCGCGGGAGAAGGGGGTTGATCTCGTGGAGAAGCTGGGGGACGGGGTTCCCGTGATCTGGGCCGATCCGGAGGAGATGCGCTGGCTTATCAACAACCTGGTGAGCAACGCCGTGCGCCATACCGATGCCGGCGGCGCGGTCATGATTCACGTGGATGTGGATGGAGCGAATCTCGTGATCGCTGTTGAAGATACCGGGCATGGCATTCCGCTGGACAGCCTTAACAAGATCTTCGAGAAGTTTCATCAGGTCGGTTCCCCGGCAATCTCCACCCCCGGGAGCGTCGGGCTCGGCCTGGCGATTGCGCGGGATGTGGTGGAGAGCTATGGCGGGCGCATTTCGGTGGCAAGCGAGATTCACAAGGGATCATGTTTTACCGTCCGAATTCCTCTGGCCCGCCTTGCGCCGCCGAACGAGGCAGTGGCGAATGTCTAGGAACGCAGTCCCATCTCATCAACAACTTTGAATTTTGAACTGATGAACGTTCTTCTGGTCGATGATGAACCGAATGTTCTGAAGACGCTGACGATCTGCCTGAAATCGATGGGGCTGGATGTGACGGCGTGCAAGAGCCCGACGGAGGCGCTCGGGGTGATGCGCGAGCGTACGCACTTCGATCTGGCTTTCATCGACCTGAAGATGTATCCCATCGACGGCATCGAGCTGATGCGGCAGATACAGCAGATGCAGCCGGAGATAACGGTGGTGATCATTACGGCGCACGGCACCGTGTCAACTGCGGTGGAGGCGATAAAGAAGGGGGCGTTCGACTATCTGCAGAAGCCGTTCGATCTGGAGGAGCTGCGGCGGTTCATCGAGAAGGCGTTGCAGTTCCATGCGTTGAAGCAGGAGAACAGCCAGCTACGCGCCGAGCTTGAGCGGGCACAGGGGGCGGCGGGCGAGATCATCACGCGCAATCCCGCCATGCTGGAGCTGATCACGCTGGCCGGGCGCGTGGCTGATACGCCGCTGACTGTGCTGGTGGAAGGGGAGAGCGGGACGGGAAAGGAGCTGTTCGCCGCCCTCATCCATCGCAAGAGCTCGCGAGCCTCCAGGCCGTTCGTGCGTGTGAACTGCGCGGCGCTGCCTGAAAATCTGCTGGAGTCGGAGCTCTTCGGTCATGCGAAGGGAGCGTTCACCGGGGCGCACAAGGACCGGGTCGGCAGGTTCGAACTGGCGGACAAGGGGACGATTTTTCTCGACGAGGTGGGGGAGCTTCCATTGCAGCTTCAGGCGAAGCTCCTGAGGGTGCTGCAGAGTTACGAGTTCGAACGTCTCGGCGAAAGCCGCACGCGCCATGTCGATGTGCGCGTGATAGCGGCCACCAATCGCGATCTGGTTGCGGAAATAGCGGCGGGACGATTCCGCGAGGATCTGTACTATCGATTGAACGCGGTGAGGATCAGGATTCCGCCGCTGCGGGAGCGCAGGGAGGATATTCCGCTGCTCGCGCAGCACTTCATCGAGAAGTACGTGCCTGCGGGCATGAGCGGATTGAAGCTGTCGGTGGAGGCGCTGGCGCTGATCTCCGAGCATGAATGGAAGGGAAATGTCCGCGAGCTGGAAAATGTGATCAGCAGAGCGGTGTTCCTGGCACGTGGCGGCGAGATAACTTCCGCCGAGCTTCCCGAGGAGTTCCGTGGCTATACCGCGCAGCCGTCACCGTCATCGCAGACGCTGGAGGCAATGGAGCGCGATCACATCGCTCGCGTGATCGCCGAATCGAAGAGCTTCGAGGAGGCCGCGCGCAAGCTGGACATAGATTCAGCGACGCTCTGGCGCAAGCGGAGGAAGTATAATCTGTGAGTGTGGCCGGCAGTTGGCGACTGGCTGCCGGCAGCGGGTTCTGGGTATGCAGCGTGATGATGTCGGTAGGAGCCTGTAGTTGGCAGGAGCAGTTCCATACGACCGGCCGCAGACGACCCCAACAACCGGCCGACGCAAGGCGCGGCATCGCCCCCCACTACCTCGCATATCCCGCCAGTTCGTCGAGCGTGATCCTGTGCACATGGTCCAGCGGCTTGCCGAGGAATCGGCTGCCGATCTCGATGAACTTGTGTGGAAAATCGCTCAGGTAGTAATCATGGCGTGGTGCGGCGTCCGATTCGTTCAGCAGGCCAAGCCCCGCCAGCTCGTCGTGCACCTGGCGCGCCGTGGCGATGCCGGGATCGATCAGCACCACCCTGTCGCCAGCTATCTCCCCGATGCTCGGAACCAGCAGAGGATAATGCGTGCAGCCGAGGATGAGCGTATCGATGGAGCGCGCAAGGAGCGGCGCGAGATATTCGCGCGCCATGATGAGAGTCGCCGAATGATGTCCCAGCCCCTCCTCCGCGAACCCGACGAAGAGCGGGCATGCCTTCGCTATCACCTTCGTTCCCGGCGCAAGCGCGGTGATGGCCTGCTGATACGAGTCCGAGCGGATGGTTCCCTCGGTGCCGATGACGCCGACCGCGCCGCCGCGCGTGGCCTCCACCGCAGCACCTGCTCCCGGCTCGATCACGCCGATCACCGGCACCGATGCAGACCGTCGCACATGCTCCAGCGCAACGGCCGAAGCGGTGTTGCAGGCGATGATGATCATCTTCACGCCGAGCGATTCAAGGAACGCCGCCGCCTCCAGCGAATAACCGATCACCGTCTCATTCGATTTCGAGCCATATGGTACGCGCGCGGTATCGCCGAAGTAGATGGTGTTCTCGCGCGGCAGCAGGTCCATCACTCTATGCGCGACGGTGAGTCCGCCGATGCCTGAATCGAAGAGTCCGATCGGTCGAGATGCAGCGTTCATGGTGTACGGGAGAGGAGGACGGTATCGGGCCGGCGTCCGGCCGGAGGGAGCGGATGGCGTATCGCGAGCCAGGCGCTGTCGGCGTTGAAGGGCTCCTGCTGGAACGGACAGTGGTTGTCGGTGGCGGCGGGATCTGCCGCGTGGCACTGATAGCAGTCGCGCAGGGTGCCCACCACTCCGCCGTGCGCGGTGAATGCCGCGCGATCGAGCATGATGTTGTAGTCGGAGTAACCGGAGCCCGCGCCGTGGCAGCGCTCGCAGCTTACCCCTTCGGCGTTCAGCAGCCGTTCCGGCTCGTTATGTGCCTCATAGCCGAGAGTGGTATGGCATCCGAGGCATGATGCAAGCCGGCGATCGGCGTGGCCCGCCAGATAGGCCCGGGCCGAATCCGACGCCAGGACATTGAATGCCTGCGCATGCGGTCCGGACTTCCACACCTTGAACGCGCCTCCCAGGCTTGCAGCCTCGTGGCAGACGCCGCATCGCTCCGCTCCCACATAGCGTAACCCGGCCGTGCCATTGTCGGCAGAGAAGTAGATGAACAGGAAAGCGGCGATAGCAATCAGCCCGAGGAGGAAGATATAGCTGAATCGATTGAGCATGTCGCATCAGGGGAAGCAAAGATATGAAATGATATTCGCCAACATACGTGTTCCACATCATGTAACGATTTGCACATTGTAGAGTGTGTGGTATATTGCTCCCCCTTTCTTTGAGGGTAACTTGGCGCACTCTATTTTGCGCGACCGAACGATCGCACGGAAGGGCATGCCCAGACAGTCAACGCACTCCAAAAAGATCTCGTAATCATGACGGAACCTGGCAACACCTTTGAGTCTCAGCACGATGCTAGCTCCGGCTCGGAGGAGATGGACAACACGGTACTAACGGACGCCTCATCAACCACCGGAGGCGAACTATCAACGGGCGAATCCACTGCTGTGCCGGAATCCGGCGCTGCCGCATCGGAATCTTCACCATCGTCGGAGGCCGCTGCCTTGCAGACGTCGATGGAGAAGGATGATGCCGCGGCAGCTCGGGAGGGTGCCGAATCCGCCCCAGCTCAGGTGCCTGCCGGGGAATCATCCGCTCCACAGACGGAACCGACCTCTGAAGCGCCTGCAACCGCAATGCCTGCCGGTGATGCGCCGGCATCGGAGGAAACTGCGCCGGCTCCGGAGGCGCCCGCGGCTGAAGCTGCCTCCGCGCAGGAATCGGGCACGCCCGATGCCGGTGAGGAAAGCGCGGCCGGGGATGACGACCAGCCGGAGGCCGGCGGTGAACGCAGGCGCGGCGGCCGTCAGCTGCCCAAGGTGCCCGAGGAGCAGATGCGTGAGATCTGGAACGAGCTCATTGCAAAAAAGAATGCGGGTGAGGAAATCGATCTCGAAGTTATCTCCACCAATCGCGGCGGCGTCGTCGCTCAGTACAAGGGAGTGGAGGTATTCGTTCCGATCTCCCACTGGAGCCTCGATCGCCATAACACCGAGGGCGTCTCCAGCGTCGGCGCGGGCGATACGTTCCAGGCGCATGTCCTCGAAATCACCAATTTCGATACCGATGCCCGCCGCGTGACCGCCACGCGTCGTACGCTCCTTCGCCGCGACCTTCTCGGTTCGCTTGAGGTGGGGCAGCGTCTGCGCGGGCGCGTCGCCTCCATCCTCGACTTCGGTGCCTTCGTCGATCTCGGCGGCGTCGATGGTCTGGTGCATGCATCCGAGATAAGCTACGACCGCACCCGCCGCCCCAGCGAGCTGCTGAACAAGGGGGATGAGGTTGAAGTTGTCATCAGGGAGATCGACCGCGAGAAGAAGCGGATCTATCTTGGGATGAAGGAGCTTCAGCCCTCGCCGTGGGAGGGCGTGGAGGAACGGTATCCGCAGGGGACGCTCCAGCAGGGGCGTGTGGTCGGCATCGGCAAGAACGGCGCATTCATCGAGCTGGAGCCGGGCCTCGAAGGATTCGTCCGCGTCTCGGAACTCTCCTGGACGAAGCGGGTGAACAACCCGAAGGAGATTCTGAAGAAGGGGATGGATATCGAGATCAAGGTGCTGGACAGCTCGGAGCGGAAGCAGCGTCTGAGCCTGAGCTATCGCCAGGCGCAGGATGATCCGTGGCCGGGACTGGCGCAGAAGTTCTCCGTCGGCACCAACTGGGAAGGGGAGATCAGGGAGATTTCAAACAAGGGTGTCGTGGTGTCGGTCGATGAGGTGGAGGGATTCCTTCCGCGCGGCCGCATGGGGCGCGAAGCCAAACGCCTGCCGGATATGAAGGTCGGTGAGAAGCTGAATGTCCATGTCATCGAGATCGACCCGTCGGCCCATTCGCTGATCTACGGTCTGGCCGGACAGGAAGGGGATGGCGGTGAGCGGGAACGTCGGGGAGGTGGCCGCGAGCGGGGTGACAGAGATCGTGGCGACCGCGGTGATCGCGGACGTATGGGATCGGTGTCGCCGGTGAACGAGATGAAGAGCGCCGACACCGTCACGAGCTTCGCTCTCGGCGATATCATCAACGACGCGATGAGGAAGGCTCTGAACTTCGGTGATGAGGCGAACGAGGCGAAGAAGCCGGCGCAGCCGAAGGCCGAGTCTCCCGCGCCGTCGCAGGCACAGCCTGAAGCGGGCGCCGGTGAGCAGGGGCCATCCGAGCAGGGAGCATCGCCGGCGCAGGAGGGACAGCAGAGCGCTGAAGCTCCGGCCAGTGAGCAGAACGCCGGTGCAGGCCAGGAACATGCCGCTGCGGAGGGGGCGCCCGATGCCGGCATGGCTGCCGGAGAGGCCGCCTCCGAAGGCGGTCAGACATTCCCGACCTCGTTCGAGGAGGGGGCCGGCGAGCGTGGCTCCAGCGACGAGGAGCGTCCGGTCTGATCGCACTGCCGTAATGTTCTGGAATAACCAGCCGCGCTTCGATGATCGTCGGGGCGCGGCTCTTCTTCATGCACGAGTTCACTGCCCGGATGGCGGAATGGCAGACGCATCAGACTTAAAATCTGAAGCCGTGTAAGCGGCGTGCGGGTTCAAGTCCCGCTCCGGGTACGCATTCTCTTACGTTGCCGATAAGCGCCGGGATTATCCCTGTCGGCATCGTCGCGTTGAACTGAATTCACGGGCCTGGGTCTTCCGATAATCGTGAAGTTCAGGAACCTCCGCCTGAGATGGAATTCAGATCCGATCAGTTGCGGAGGCTCCGGATCGCGAAGCAACGCCATGTAGGCCAGCATTTTAAGCGTTCCATCCGAAGCGAATTTTGAGAGAATCGGGCGGTCAAACGGGGCATCCTTGATCTGTAGCAATAATCTGCCATCAGGCATTATATCGGATTCCACTGATTGCAGTTGCGGTATCCGTTGGCTCAATACCTTGAAAATTGTTTGAAGACGATCAGGGTGCTGTTCTTTTAGATATTGGATGACGTTCGGCAGGTTATCTCCTGTCTCTGATAGCCTTTCCTGTGGCCCGGCTTCGGGAATGCCCCTGGTGTTATCTGCGGAGAGATAGGACAAATGCCAGTCTGTGATGAACCGCCGCAGCGCTACGACACGCGGATGCCTGGCAAGCTGGCCCAGTGTATTTACTGCCAGCATCTCTCGCGATTCCAGACGTTCGTCGATTCGTACATCATCCGCGTCCGGCATTTCCCCGCTTACAACCTGACCGACTCCTTCCTTGAAATCGAGAAATCGGAATGATCTTCCCGTATGCTTGCGCGGCCATGCGAGCCATTCTTCCGCAACATACGGGCCCCGTCTGTCTTCCTCGATAGCCAAGTGATAGGTAATTGCACGTTGCTGCGGTGCCTGCTTCCGGCCGGGCAGTGCCTTGGCCATTTCACGATAGCGCAGCTCTATTATGATAGGCCCGTTGGAACCTCTTGTCCGGAGTTCATGAAACCTGTTGCGCCGGTCTATTGCCTTCCGTAGCCCGGTCGTGAAACACTCAGACAAGAATGCGAAGACATCGAAGACCGTCGATTTGCCGCTTCCATTGGGGCCAAGAAAAACCGTAAGGGGACGAATCTTCCGTAGTTCCAGGTGATGCAAGGCTCTGTAGTTGCATACCTTCAGATATTCAATTCGAGAAACCGCGGAGTATGTCGATGTTTCTTCAGTTGCCATGACTGCAATAATACACCGCCGGGCCTACCTGTTCAACGAATTTCGGGGATGGGTGCAGGAGGAGCCTGTCCACTCTATCGCACCACCGCCATCTTCCGGGAAATCCGGTATCGCCCGCACTCCATGATGTAGAGATATGATCCCGCCGGAAGACGCCCCGCGTTGAACTTCAGGGTGTGCCTGCCGGCTTCCAGCGTGTGGTCGGCCATCGTTGCGACGGCGCGTCCGGCGGCGGTGAAGAGCGTGATGCGGACGTGCGCGCGCTCCGGAATGGTGAATGTGATGTTCGCCAGGGAGGCGACGGGGTTGGGGATGTTCTGTTCGAGTGCGTAGCCGGCCATGCGTGCGTGCTGTTCGTCGAGGACTCCAGCGGCAGGAGCAGCGAAGAGCGGAAGCCGCTCGAAGCTCCCGCCGAGCGTCTCGTCGGTTGCGGACGGAGCGAAGCCGAGCCAGTCCTGAAGCACGGTGGCGTAGATCTGCCGGAAGTCGTGTACGAGCCTGATGTCGCCGCGCTCATCGAGCTCCGCCAGATCCGGAGTTCCGCCGAGAACGGTTCCTCCGCGCACGCTTCTGCCGATAACCAGTTGCGGCGCGGCGGCGCCGTGGTCGGTGCCGGATGAGCCGTTCTCGTTCACGCGGCGTCCGAACTCCGAGTAGGTCATGCACACCACGCGATCACCATTGCCTGCTGTGGCCACATCCTCCAGAAAACTGTTTACTGCGCGCGAAAGCCGGGTGAGAAGGATGGAGTGGAGCGGGAGCTGGCCATAATGCGTATCGAATCCGACGAGCGAGACAACGTAGATGCCCGTGCGCAGCCCGCCATTGATCAGGCGCGCCACCACGCGGAGTTGTGAGGAGAGGCTGTCGCCGTCGTACTGCGTGTTGGTCGAGCCATTCAGCATTGCATCGCCGATCCCGGTGGAGTAGCGGTTCGATTGCGCGATCACGTCGCGCACGTACTTCAGTTCCGGCCCGGCGAGCGTGTCGGGGAGCCATTCATCCGGCACGGCAAGGCCCCGCGCCAGGTTGTAGAAGCGATCGGGGTTGTCGATCGCCATGCCCAGGCTTCCGTTCTCACCCTGCAGGGCCAGCGTGGCCGATGCTCCGATCTGCATGGCGAAGGGGGCGGCGGGGAGTGTGGAGGGATAATCGGGATGCGAACTCTCCAGATACCTGCCCAGCCAGCCGGTGCGCAGAACCTTGTCCGCATCCGACGCGGTGTGCCAGATGTCGGTGGAACGGAAGTGTGAGCGGTCCTGATCGGGATAGCCGACGCTCTGCAGGATCGCGCATTCGCCGTCGCCAAATCGCTTATGGAGTTGCTGTATTGCACCGTGCAGCGCAAGCCCGTCGGTGATCGGGAGCGTTTCATCGGCGCGCAGGCGGAGCGTGGGGCGCGCATCGTGATAGAGCTGATCGTTCACCGGCGCCACCATGTTCAGGCCGTCGTTGCCGCCGTTCAGATTGATGAGCACGAGCACGCGATCCTCGGCGTCGGCCCGGCGTGACACGGCCGGTCCCTCCATCGGGCGGGCGAAGAGTCCCGTGGAGGCGAGCGGCAGAACGGCGCCGGCCTGGAGCGCCCGCATCAGAAATTTCCTGCGATGCATGGTTTCGGTCCTCACATCAGTTGGTATTCGCCGAGGTTCGTCATACGGATGAGACATGCGCGGATGCGCGTGCCGGCATTGGGCGCATCGGGGTTCCACTCATAGGCGGGAGCCCCCGCGAGCAGCTCGTCCAGAAGCAGCGCCCGTGTATCGTCGCTGGCGCCGAACGGCAGATGATGGGCGATCATATGATCGAGCAGCTTTTCGGCGTCGTCCGCATCGGGAAGCGATCTCACGTACGCGATGGGATCGAACGCATAGGAGAGCGCTCCCGGCACCGGCTCCAGCCACAGCTTCGCGTAGCGGATGCGCAGCGGCACCGTGGCGCTGCTGATCCAGTACCTGCCGCCGGGCCATCCCTTGACATTCGGCGGGGAAAGAAGCGTCTGTGCGAGCGTACTCATCGCCATGACGGGGTCGTGCGTCTCGGGACGATTGACGTCGGTCATCGTGCGGTCCATCGGCGCCTGCAGGCCGAATCCGCGGATGGCGCCGAGCACGTAGTCGGCGGGGCTCTTGATCTGCGCTCCGATGACCGCATCATCGAAGAAATGCTCGCTGGTCAGAAGCTGCTCCAGCACCGGCGCCAGCCGCCATCCGTTCGCCACGAGCGTCGAGGCCATGTCCGCCACGATCGCCATATCGGGAACATCGTAAACGAATGTCCGATAGAGTTTCGAGCAGAGGAAAACGGCGGCGCGGGGAAGCGAATGATCACGATCCTGCTGTTCGAATATCAGGTCGATCACGTCGCGCTCCGCTCTGCCCTGCACGCCGAAGTTCGCCGTTGCGCCGAAGATCGTCTTGGCGCCATTGTCGAAGCGCGGGGGCATGAACTCACTGTCCAGGCCAAGGATATTCCAGCCGGTGAGCGCGCGCGCCAGTTCGATGATGTCATGCTCGGTGTAGTGTGCCGTGCCGTCGGCGTAGGAGCCCGCGCCGAGCGTGAAGAGCTCCAGAAGTTCGCGCGCATAATTTTCATTTGGATTGCCGGCGCGGCTGGTGGCGCCATCCAGATAGCGGAGCATCGCGGGATCGACCGTCACCTCCTTCACGAGCTTCCGGAAATCGCCGAACGCATACTCCCGGAAGAGCTGGTTCTGACGGAACATATGCTGCGCCACGAGCACCGTCGGGTATTCGCTGACGAAATGATTATGCCAGAAGAGCGCCATTTTCTCGCGGAGCATGGCCGTTCGCTCCAGCATCAGATTCACCCACCATTCCTGTGCATCCCTGATCCAGGAATAATACTGGACGCGGTTTGCATCGTCGGAGCCGGCCAGCGGCGGCCGGGTGGTCCAGGCAGCCGGCGCCGGGGGAGGCGCCGATGGTGCAAGCATGACCTGAACGAGCGCGGAGGGAGTGGAGGCAAGTGCGGCGTCAAGTTCGGACCATGCGAAGCCGAAGCCGGTACGGCGCAGCAGGTGCCCTGCGCGCCTGGCATCCCACGGCTTTTCCGGGCGCGGCATATAGGGAGCCAGATCGCCCGCGCTCCTCGCGGAGAAGGCTTCGGAGGTGGTGGGGCGTCGTACATCGGAGACGGTGAAGCCTGCCGATCGGCCGGCGCGTCCCGGTGCGCCGGCAGCGATGGCGGCACCATTCCGCAGAAAGCTTCGTCTGTCCATGAGTCTTCTCAATTCTTCTGAAGAATTCCGGGTTCCGACGATACGCACCCGGGTGCTGTATCCGCCGGCGCCGGTGCGGTATACTTGTGCGGAACCTGTTGCGAAGGCGCCCGTGGTGCGTCTCGCTTACAGCTTCCACCTGTGTACATGCTGTGCGAGGTGGGAGGCGATGGGGGCATCGATACCGGCCAAGGTACATCTTTTCGCAAATTCGATCAACGTCCGGCGAGGCGCGGGCATCGGCGAGGGGGGGCGGGCGCATGGAGATGAAGGCTTGTTGGGCATACGGCATACGGCGGGGGCGCAACGATTTGTGCGCGAATGCCCGATGAATGCCAGCGCGCCGGGCGGCGTCGGCGCCGTGCCCGTGCAGCCGGAAGCGAGTGAGACGTGTTTTTACCTTGTCGGCAACGGGTGAACAGTGGTAAGTAGCGGCGTCCTGCGTCTCTGCCGGGGCGGCTGGAGCGCCGGAGAACAGGGGGTGAAAGGTTTGTATTTCGCCCCCCGATCCGCTAGATTCGCTGTTATTTTCAAGAACCTACAATCAGGAAGACCTACTACGTGGCCTGGGAGAACGAGCAATCGGAGCCGGACAGAAAACTCCAGCGGGAACTGATGGATACCGACATGCTCCCGAACCATATCGCCATCATCATGGATGGCAATGGGCGGTGGGCGAAGGAGCGCAGCCTGCCGCGGGTTGCGGGGCATCGCGAGGGAGTGCATTCGGTCCGGGATATCGTGCGGGCCTGCGGGCAGATGCACATTCCCTATCTGACGCTGTATGCATTTTCCACCGAGAACTGGAAACGTCCCAGAAGCGAAGTCACTGTGCTGATGAACCTGCTCCTGCACTATCTTCGCAGCGAGCTCGATGAACTTGGCGAGAACGACGTTCGTCTCAACGCCATAGGCAATCTCAATTCACTGCCGAAGCCGGTTCAGAAACAGCTCCACATGAGCATCGACAGGCTTTCCGGGAATAACGGCCTGACACTGACGCTGGCGCTCAGCTACAGCGGCCGGTGGGATATTCTCCGGGGCGTTCAAACGCTGGCGCTCGATGTCCGGCGTGGCAAGCTCTCGCCGGAGGATATCACCGAAGATCTGTTCCGCACCTATCTGACGACCGAATCGCTCCCGGACCCGGATCTGATGATCCGCACCAGCGGTGAAATGCGCCTCAGCAATTTTCTTCTCTGGGAGATGGCGTATGCGGAGATCCATGTCGCTCCCGTCTTCTGGCCGGATTTCCGGCGCCCGCATCTGTACGATGCGCTTGCTGACTACCTGCGGCGCGAACGGCGGTTCGGCAAGACGAGCGAGCAGTTGAGCGATTCCGAGAAACCCCAGAGAACCTACGTCCAGAAGATCCTAGATGCGTTTACCCGTCAATGACATCCGGCGATGTGGCGCCGTTCTCGGCTTCGTTGCAGCCATGACGGCCGTTCCGGCCGCACGGGCACAGGTCAATCCCGCCGAGCCCCCCTCCCTCCGCATTCGCGATATCAGGGTGGAGGGAACCCGGTCCTCGACCCCTTCGGCGGTCATCTCCTTTTCCGGATTGAGAGTGGGCGATGTGCTCACCTCGACCTCCGATGCTCTTTCCAAGGCGATCCGCAATCTCATGGAGCGCCGACTTTTCAGCGACGTCAAGATCTATGCTGAATCGCTGACGCCGGACGGCCAGGGAACCATCGTGATCGTGGTGAAGGAGTACCCGCGTGTCGGCTCGGTGAGCTTCGCCGGCAACGACGAGATCGGCGAAAGCGACCTGCAGGAACTGGCCACCATCCAGTCCGGCGATATCGCCTCCCCGTATGAGTTCGATCGCACCCGGACGAAGATCCGGGGGAAGTATTCCGAGGAGGGATATCTCTTCACCAAGGTCGCCGCCACGCAGACGCCGTCCGTGACCGACACTGGCCGTGTTGACGTGCTCTTCCAGATCGACGAGGGTCCGGAGGTGCGCATCGGCGAGATCACCTTCTCCGGCAATCAGGTCATGAGCGAGTCCGATCTTGAAGGGGCGATGGATGATATCCGGGAGAAGTCCTGGTGGCAGTTCTGGCGCTCGTCGAAGTTCGATCGTGAACAGCTCAAGAGCGACGAGCAGCGTGTGGTCGATTACTATCGCAGCCGCGGCTTCATTGATGCGGGCATCATCTCCGACTCGATCGCAATCAATCCGGAGACCGGCCGCGCCGATGTTCATATCACCGTGAACGAGGGGGGGCAGGTGTATCTCCGGTCGGTCACCTTTACGGGCAATACGGTCTATCCCACCGAGGTTCTGCAGCGAAGACTCGACGCGGAGATTGGAGCGCCGTACGACCAGATGCAGATAGAGCGTAACCTGCACGGGAACGAAGAGCAGACGGACATCCAGTCGCTCTATCTCGACAACGGCTATCTCTCATTCAACCTCCAGCTCTCGGAGCAGCGGCCGACGGCGGATTCCGTCGATGTGGTCATCAAGATCGCTGAGGGGGGGCAGTCAAGCATCCGGTACGTGTCGATCGTGGGGAATACGAAGACGCGCGACAAGGTGATCCGCCGCGAGCTCTACACGCGCCCCGGCGATACATTCTCGAAGGCGGCCGTGATCCGCTCGCTGCGCAATCTGGCGAACCTGAACTACTTCAATCCGGAGCGTCTGCAGCCGGACGTGCAGCCGGTTGACAATACGTCGGTGGATATCACCTATCAGGTGGAGGAGCGGCCGAGCGACACGTTCAACGCCTCGCTGGGCCTGAGCTCGCAGGGGCTCACCGGGATGCTCGGCGTTTCGTTCACGAACTTCTCCATCACCGAGCCGCTGACGGGTGGCGGGGGGCAGATTCTCAATTTCAACTGGGAGTTCGGCCAGTACCTTACAACCTTCTCGCTCGGTCTCACCGAGCCGTGGCTCTTCGATGACCCGACGTCGCTCGGCGCCAGCATCTTCTATCAGACACGCGATGTGAGCGAGTACCGTCTGCGGCGCATCGGCGCATCGGTCAATCTGGGCCGCCGTCTCCGCTGGCCGGACGATTACTTCCGCGCCGATCTCGGGCTGAATTTCCTGCGCAACCAGATCGAGGAGGGAGATCTTACCAGCAGCTCCTATTATCGCAATGGTAGCGAGCTGAGCGCCACCATCGGGCTTTCCCGTTCGAGCGTTGACAATCCCATCTTCCCGACGGTCGGTTCGCGGTTCTCCTTCGCAAACACATTCGCCGGTCTGGGCGACGCCGAATACACGAAGCACGAGCTGAAATTCGACTTCTTTTCACCGCTGGCGCAGTTCGGCGAGGCGAACCCGCTCGTGTTCTATCTGAGCAACGAGTACGGATATCTCAACGATTACGGTCCTCTCAACCTGATTCCCCCGACGGCATTCTACTCGATGGGGGGGACCGGCATCGGCGGATTCAACGTAACGCCGCTGCGCGGGTATGTCGATGGCTCCATCGGTCCCGTCGGTTCGGACAACATTCCGATCGGCAAGGTCTATACGAAGATCACATCCGAGCTGCGGTTCGGCGTTTCGATCAATCCGATTCCGATCTATCTGCTTGCCTTCGCGGAGGCCGGCAACGTGTGGGAGCGGTTCCGGCAGGTCGATCCGTTCGATCTCAAGCGCTCCGCCGGTCTGGGACTTCGTCTGACAATTCCGGGGGTGGGGCTGCTCGGATTCGACTACGGCTACGGATTCGATCTCGACTCCCAGGGGGTGCCCGGGGGGTGGCAGTTCCACTTCCAGTTCGGCCGCTGATGTAAAAACTTCGCAGGCGGACCCGGTAGACCGCGGCTGGCGCCGCCGGGTCCGATACTGCGCACCTGGTCTTACACTTCAAACTATCAGTACATTCTTGTTCCTTACGCACAACCACATGAAAGCATTCGTTCGCCGGGGGCTCGTTGCGGCGCTGTTCATCGCCGGTGCGCTCTCTACATCCAATGCCCAGGTGAAGCTGGGATTCGTCGATACCGAGGTCATCATCCAGCAGTTGCCGGAGTTCAAGGACATTCAGTCGAAGCTGCAGGACCGCGAAAAGGCGTACGTCGATACGCTGCAGGCGATGGAGAAGAACTATCGTTCCAGGGTGGAGGCATACCAGAAGCAGCAGTCGATGCTGAATCCGGATGCCAAGGCGAAGGAGGAGCAGGAGTTGCAGGGGATCGTCTCGCAGTACCAGCAGTACCAGCAGGAGCGGCTGGGACCGCAGGGTGATCTGGCGCGTTACCAGTCCGAGCTTCTGGAGCCGGTGAAGCTCAGGGTGCGCGGCGCAATCGAGAGGGTGGCGAAGGATGAGAAGATCACGGCCGTCATGGACAAGGCGATGGTTATCTACTTCGACGCCAAGAACGATATCACTTTTAAAGTTCTGGATAATCTGAAGCGTGGCAACTAAACACACCAAGCGGCTGCTGCTTGCGGTGCCTGTGGCGATCCTCGCGGTCTTCGCAGGAGCGCAGGCGCAGCAGAAGATCGCGTATGTGGCAAGCGAGGCGATCCTGGACAAGCTCCCGGATGCGCAGTCCGCACGCGCGAAGCTGACCGAACTGCAGATGAGCTGGATGCGCGAGATCCAGCGGCAGGAGCAGGAGATTGCGAAGCTGAATTCCGACATGGAGACGAATCGCCTGCTGTGGAGCGCACAGGAGAAGCGTGACGCCGAGGCGCGTCTGTCGGATCTTGAGGCGAAGCTTGCCACCTATCGTGCTGCCAAGTTCGGTCCGGATCAGGAGTTCGACCGGCAGCAGAAAGAGCTGATGGGGCCGATCATCGACAAGGTGACGACCGCCATCGACGAGGAGGCGCGCGCGCAGAAGTACGACTATGTGATCGACAAGAGCAGCCGGGGGATGGGGGTGCTCTACGCAAATCCCGCGTATGACCTCACCTGGGCGGTGCTCAAGCGACTCGGCGTGGATGTGGAGGCGCCACCGGAGGTCGGCATCAGCGAGGGGACGGATTCGGAGCGCGAGCAGGACGCCCGGCGCAACCGTGGCCGTCGCCGCGAGTCCCCATCTGATACGGAAAGGCCGGCCGATCCCAATGCCGTGCTCGATACCGGCGGGGGAGGAACATCCTCGGACACGGCGCCTTCCGGTTCGGATGGGAGCAAGCCGCCGAGGTAACGGAGGCCGCATCGGGGAGTTTAACCTTCCTGCTGGATGGTGTGGAGCCGCTCCGATGCGGCATCTGGAGCACTTTCAACGGAATAACTGTTTATGCTGGTACAGGACATCGCCCGGTTGGTCAATGGGGAGTTCGTTGGCGACGGCGAGCGGGAGATTATCCGCATCGGTAAGATCGAGGAGGCGAGCGAGGGGGACATCTCCTTCATCGCCAATCCCAAGTACGCGAAATATCATGATACCACGGGGGCGTCGGCGCTGATCGTGTCGCAGGATTTCAAGGCGACCCGCCCGGATCTCGCCTATATCCGCGTCTCCGATCCCTATGCGGCCTTTCTCCAGGTGCTTCGCGTCTTCGCGCCGAGCACGGACAGGCCGGCGCCGGGGGTGCATCCCACGGCGGTGGTCGGCCCCGACGTAAGCCTGGGATCTGATGTTTCGATCGGGCCGCACGTCGTGATCGGCAGCGGCAGTACGATCGGTGCCGGAACGGTGATCTTCCCGAATACCGTGCTCGGTTCCGGCGTGGAGGTGGGCCGGGACTGCTGCATCTACGCCAACGTTTCCATCTACCGCGCCACGCGCATCGGCAACAACGTTATGGTGCATTCCGGGACGGTGATCGGAGCCGACGGCTTCGGGTTCGTGCCACGCGGCGATGAGGGATGGGACAAGGTCCCGCAGGTGGGATGCGTAGTGATCGAGGATGATGTGGAGATCGGCGCGAACTGCACCATTGACCGCGCAACGCTCGGCGAGACCCGTATCTGCCGCGGAGTGAAGCTGGACAATCTGATCCACATCGCGCACAACGTCGTGATCGGCCGCAACACGGCCATCGCTGCGCAGGCCGGCATCTCCGGCAGTACAAGGATCGGCGCCGCCAATCTTATCGCCGGGCAGGTCGGCATCGTGGGGCACATCGAAACGGCGGACCAGGTGATCATCGAGGCGCAGTCCGGCGTGAGCAAGTCGATCCGGAAGCCGGGGCGATACTTCGGCCATCCGGTCAAGGAGCATGCGCAGGCGCTCCGCCAGGAAGGGGCATTGCGGCAGCTCCCCGATCTGCTGCAGGAAATCCGCGACATGCGCAATCGCATCGCCCAGCTCGAAGCTGCCCTGGGCGTGGCATAGGAGCGGGGACGAAGCACGACTGCCGGCACCGCACGGATATCCTTCCGGCGGCCTGCCCGGCGCGGCGTTCTCTCCGTGATGTGCCTCCATATCATCGACATCGGCCGGGTACATGTCCAGTCCGGCCCATTGGCCTTCCCTCCGCGATTCCTTGCCCGGCCCGGCGGTCCCGCCGGCAGCCCTGCCACCGGGAATTGTATGACGAATCTTAACATCATCCCGCAGATTCGCGGCGAAATGCCCGGAAACGTTATTTTCGTGGTTTGAACGACGCGGCGGCTCCGGAGCCGTGCGGTATCCGACCATATCTCGATGCCCTGTCCTGACGGCATATCCTGCCGAGAACACTCAATTCTATGCGGCAACAGCAGAGAACCATCGCGGAACCTGTCAGCCTTTCCGGGGTTGGACTTCACACCGGCAACCAATCGACTCTTACATTTCATCCAGCGCCCGAGAACTACGGTCTTCGGTTCGTCCGCGCCGATCTTGATCACGCGCCGGAGATTCCGGCCGATGTCGATCTGGTCTCGGACATCTCGCGCGGCACCACGCTGACGAAGGACGGCGCGAGCGTGCACACGGTGGAGCATGTCCTTGCGTCGCTGGTGGGCCTGGAGATCGACAACTGCCGTATCGAGCTTTCCGCGAACGAGCCCCCCGTCGGCGATGGAAGCGCGCTTCCCTATACCGAGGTGCTGATGAAAGCGAGATACACCGACCAGAAGGCGCCGCGCAAGGTGATCGTGATCGACCAGATCGTCAACTACAAGAACGACGAGAAGGGGGTGGAGATCGTCGCGCTGCCGCACAGCGACTTCCGTGTCACGGTGATGATCGACTATAAGAATCCGGCGTTGGGAAGCCAGCATTCCGGGCTCTTCAATCTGCAATCGGAGTTCGCCACGGAGTTCGCTCCGGCGCGCACCTTCTGCTTCCTCACCGAGGTGGAGATGCTGCGCCGCGAGGGGCTGATCAAGGGGGGCAATCTGGATAACGCCATTGTCATCGTTGACAAGGACATCGAGCAGGCGGAGGTCGATGAATTCTCGCGCAGGCTGGGGATCGAGGGATCGGTGGTGCTTGGCTCCACCGGCGTGCTGAACAACGGAACGATGCGCTTCCCGAACGAGCCGGCGCGCCACAAGCTGCTGGACATGCTGGGCGATCTGGCGCTGATCGGCTCGCCAATGCAGGCGCATGTACTGGCGGCGCGTCCCGGCCATGCAAGCAACATCGAGTTCGCCCGGAAGATCAAGCGTCTTGCGGAGCAGAAGAAGCTCCAGAAGAAATTCAACGTATCGGGCACCGACGGGATCGTGATGGATATCAACGCGATCATGAAGGTGCTGCCGCATCGCTACCCGTTTCTGCTCGTGGATCGTATAACGGAGCTCGACACGGAGGAGGCGCGGATCGTCGGATTGAAGAACGTCACCATCAACGAACCATTCTTCCAGGGGCATTTTCCCGGGCAGCCGATCATGCCGGGAGTGCTGATACTGGAGGCGATGGCGCAGACGGGGGGGATGCTTCTGATGAACCATCTCGGAGATGACGGCGCGAAGCTGGCGCTCTTCATGGGAATCAACAACGGCAAGTTCCGCAAGCCGGTTGTGCCGGGCGATCAGCTCCGGTTCGAGGTTGCGCTGCGGAACAAGCGCTTCAACACGTTCATGCTGCATGGCCGCGCCACCGTTGATGGGACGCTGGTAGCGGAGGCGGAGCTGAGCGTGGCAGTGGTGGACCGTCAATAGTGAAGGATATGCAGAGGAGCCTCATGGCAGAATCAGTGATCAGTCCTCTCGCCTCGGTGCATCCGGAGGCGAAGATCGGCGATGGCGTGCGGATCGATCCGTTCGCCGTAATCGAGGAGGATGTGGAGATCGGTGACGGCGTGCACATCCAGCCGCATGTTCATCTCTGTCCCGGGGCGCGTATCGGCAATGAGTGCCGGATCTTTACCGGAGCATCCATCGGAGCCGTCCCCCAGGATTTGAAGTTCGGCGGCGAACACACGGTGGCGATCATCGGCGACCGGACCGTCATACGCGAGTACGTCACGGTGCATCGCGGCACCTCCGCGCGCGAGCGTACGATCGTCGGAAGCGACTGCCTGATCATGGCCTACTGTCATGTCGCACACGACTGCATCATCGGCGATCATGTGATACTTGCCAACAGCGTCCAGCTTGGAGGGCATGTGGAGATCGACGAATGGGCGATCGTGGGAGGGCTGACCGGAGTGCACCAGTTTGAACGTATCGGAGCGCATGCGATGGTGGGGGCGGGATTCCGGGTGATGAAGGATGTGCCCCCGTTCGCGCTTGCCGGAAATCAGCCGCTCGGCTTCAGCGGTGTGAATGTGATCGGATTGCGCCGGCGCGGCTTCGCCGAGGAAACGATCGAGCTGATAAAGCTGAGCTACCAGTTGATCTACCAGTCCGGCTACAACATCACCGACGGAACGAATGTCGCCGAAAAGATGTACGGCGAATCGGACGTCGTGCGCCGGATCATCGATTTCGTCAGATCGAGCAAGCGGGGAGTCATCCCTATCTCCCGATAGCGGGCGGCCGCTGGAGATGCTCCAGCACCGGCGCCGGCCTCTTTGCAGGACCAGATGAGCCAGATTCCACACAACGTGCTGATCGTCGCCGGCGAGGCCTCGGGCGACCGGCATGCGGCCCGTCTGGTCGCCGCGATCCACGGGCAGCGCCCCGGGATCGGATTCTGGGGAATCGGCGGCGATTTGCTCCGTCGTGAAGGGGTGGAGACGCTCTACGATGCGGCGGAGACCAACGTTGTCGGGTTCATCGAAGTGGTCCGCCGCTACCGGTTCTTCCGGGGCATCTTCCGTACCATCGCCGCCGAGGCTCTTCGCCGCCGTCCTGCGCTCGCCATCCTCGTCGATTATCCCGGGTTCAATATCCGTCTCGCCGCCGCGCTGCATCGTGCCGGCATTCCAGTGTTGTATTATATCGCCCCGCAGGTCTGGGCCTGGAAGGAGGGGAGGGTGAAGAAGCTCCGCCGATTCGTCGATGACCTCATCGTGGTCTTCCCATTCGAGGTAGAATTCTTCACGCAGCGCGGGCTGGCGCCGCAATTCTTCGGGCATCCGCTGGTGGACCAGGTTGCGGAGATGAGGGATGGCGTGCGGCGGAATGACAATGCTGCGGATGAACGGCGGGCGATCGCGTATCTGCCAGGCAGCAGGCCGGAGGAGATAGCACGCCACATGCCGCTGGTGAGCCGTGTGATAGAACTGCTCGGCCCTTCATACCGCCACGTCATTCCGCTTGCGACAACGATTCCGCGCGAACTTCTGGAGAGCCACCGGGGAGCCGCCTCGTTCGAGATCGTCGATAGTTCGCACCGGGCGCTGGCCGGTGCGGATGCCGCGCTCGTGAAGTCGGGAACCTCGACGCTCGACGCGACACTGCTCGATGTTCCCTTCACGGTGATGTACCGGACGTCGGGACTGAGCTACCGCATTGCCCGGTTGCTGATAAAGGTTCCCTACATCGCCATGACGAACGTCCTGGCGAAGCGGCGTATCGTCCGGGAGTTCATTCAGGATGACGTGACGCCGGAAGGGCTGGCGGCCGAGCTGCGACGGCTGCTGGATGATGGGGAGTACCGCTGTGAGGTCCGGCGGGGGCTTCGGGAGGTGCGCGATCTCCTCGGCGAAGTCGGGGCCACGCGCCGCATTGCGGAGTTCATTCTTGGGCGATATCTGCGATGAAGGCTTTTCGCGATCGCATCGCCGCATGGCTTCTTCGCACCGGGCTTCGACTGCTCGGCGCGACGTGGCGTTTTCATGAGGAGGTGCCCGGGGAGTGCAGGAGCGTGCTGGATGGCCGGGATGTGGCTGTCGTCGCGTTCTGGCACGGGAAGATGGTGCCGGTATGGTATCGTTTCCGTGGAGGGCATGCTGCGGCGTTGGTGAGCGGGAGTCGTGATGGAGAGCTGCTGGCCGGGTATCTGCAACGCTCGCTCGGCTACGGGAAGGTGATTCGAGGATCGAGCTCGCGCGGCGGCGGAGAGGCTCTGGCGGGCGTTGTGGAGGCGTTGCGGGAGATGTCGTGTCTGATGACGCCGGATGGACCACGGGGACCATCGCGGCATGCGAAGGCGGGAGCGCTGGTTGCGGCGAGGCGAGGCGGCCGGGGCGTAATGCTGGCGGGGTGGACCTGTCGGTGGAGGATACGGCTGAAATCCTGGGACGCGATGGAGATTCCCTATCCCTTCTCGCGTATACATTTCCGTTATTGCAAAATTGACCCCGACCGATTCCGGTCGGAACGCCTCACCGATGAAGACCTTCGCGAGTTCAGCCGGCTTCTGGAGGAGGTGGGGAGTGACTGAGCATCTGCTCCATACCGGCCGTGCCCGTACCGCTTGGTGCTGCCCGGCGGCGGCGGAATCGGCCATGATTCCAGGCCGAAGCAGGGGGCGGTCCCGCATTCCCTTTGCACGCATCCGGCATCGTCTGCGGCCGGCAACCGGAGCGACCCGATGAGCCTGCGGCGAATCCTTCTTCCCTTTTCCTGGATCTATCGGCTCGGGCAGCAGCGCGACCGGCGCAGCAGGAGCCGACATGCGTACGAGTCCGCTCTGCCGGTCATTTCCGTCGGCAACCTGACGGTGGGTGGGTCCGGCAAGACGCCGCTGGTGATGTACCTGGTGGGGCTGCTGCAGAAAGAACAGCCGGTGCTCGTGCTTTCCCGGGGGCATGGACGCGCCGACAGGGGGCCGAGGATCTGGAAGCCCGGTGATCCGCTTCCGGACCCGGCGCAGTTCGGCGACGAGCCTGCTCTGATCGCACGGGGACTCGTTCATGGCGCGCTCGGCGTCGCTCGCGATCGTGCCGGGCTCCTGCGCGCGCTGGAGACGGATTTGCCGGAGGGCGTCGTTCTCCTCGATGATGGCTTTCAGCATTTCCCGCTGCGGCGCGATCTGGATATTGTCATCGTCGATGATCGGACGGTGCGGAATCCGCTTCCGCTCCCCGCCGGCGATCTGCGCGAGCCGCTCGGCGCGCTGGCGCGGGCCGGCGTGATACTCGTTACATCGGCTGCGGCGGAGGAGCTGGCGCGAAAATGGATGGCTCCCGATACGCCGGTGATGCATGTGCGGAGTGAGACGGCGGGCATTGGCGACTGGCGCAGTCCCGTGCGGTCATATTCCGACGAGCGGGTGGTGGCGGTGGCAGGCATTGCGCGCCCGGAGCGTTTCTTCGATGCAGCCGACACGCTCGGCGCCGATGTTGCCGCGCGCCTGGTATACCGGGATCATCATCGTTATACCCGGGAGGATGCGCGCCACATCCTGTCGATGCTGTACGAGCATGGAGCTACGGGGATACTCACCACTGCGAAGGATGCAGTGAAGCTCGATCGTCTCCCCGCGCTTTCAACGGTTCCCATCTTCGTCGCCCACATACGGCCGGTCATATGGGAGGATGCGCGCCTGCTGGCTATCTTGCGGAGCGTCATTCGGAAAAAACGTTCAGATCCACAAAAATCACGGCGGTAATGAGCCTTGTCATCGGAATCTCCAAGGGAAGCGGAAGCGAAAAGTACAAGCGGTATGCGCAGTGGCTGCACAACTCCGGCGAGGATGTCGAGACGATCGATCTTATCACATCGCCCGATGTCGAGAAGGATATGAAGCGGGTCGATGCTCTGCTGCTGACGGGAGGATCGGACGTCGATCCGGAGCGCTATCACCAGCCCGAGGCCGGGCCTCTGTGTTCGGATATCGACCGTGAGCGTGATGCACTGGAGTTCCGGCTGCTGGAGATCGCAGGTGAGCGTGATCTCCCGGTGCTGGCGATCTGCCGCGGCGCGCAGGTGCTGAACGTTCATCACGGCGGCACGCTGGTGCCGCATCTTCCCGATACGCTGCAGGGACGCGAGGATCATCAGAAGGATGGGGAAACGGATCGCAGGCATGAGGTGAATGTGGTGCCGGGGACGCTGCTCTTCAAGGCGACGCATGAACTGAGTGGCGAGATCAACTCCGCGCATCATCAGGCGCTTGCGAAGCTGGGCGAGGGGCTGATGGTCTCCGCGCGCGCCGCCGACGGTGTGATAGAAGCCGTGGAATGGGCGAACCCGTCGGGCAAGCCCTATGTGCTTGGCGTGCAGTGGCATCCGGAGCGGATGGTGGACCAGTCCAATCCATTTTCTGCGCGCATCCGCGAGCAGTTCCTGTTCGAGGCGCGCAGCGCGAAGATCCTCGCCCGCAGTTCAAAGCCGCTGCCGAAGCCTGCTTCCGAGCCTCCCGCCGGGGAGGAGCCGGGGACATCCGACGATCCGTTGCTGCCGGTTATCCGGTGAGCAGAGGATGGTAAAAGCTCCTGATAGAATGAAGCGAGTCCGGGGGCTGCCGCAGCAGTCCGGCTTTAGTCCGTGTCCGGCCGGTATCGCCGGTGGCGGGACGTGCTGCGCACTGGACAGAATCACTGTACCAGGCGTTGTAAGAACGCGAGTGTGCGCCATACCGCATGGAGTTTGCGTGAATGGGTCGCCGACACAGTTGCCCTTCTTCTCCCTACTGATTCAATTGCGACGCGTTACCAGTCGCGCGTTTCCTGGTACATCACTATGTGCCGGCAACGGTGCGCGTTCCCGGCAGGCTCTGCCATAGAACCTCCGCATCAGCGAATTTTTTTTGAATTGGAGCGAAAAATCAGATGCTGGGGCAAGATAATGATCAAATTTAAACGATTGATGGTCCTGATGCTGATGCAATAACATTAATATATACTTCACAGCACCGGCGATAATCCTGTTGCAAGGGACGGGAGGAACATTGCGAGGGTGATGACCGGCCCACCGGATTTTTTTACCCGAAGAATTTGTTCCGCTCCTTTTTCAGTTCCTTGAGCAGATAGAGCATGTGGAGATTTGTCGATTCCTCCGCCATCGGCATATAGTGCTCCGATGTCTCCTTGACATATTTGTAGGGGTTTCGCTTCAGATTGAATTCGAGACAGCGGAAATTGTCAAGCCGGTCGGCGAGCTTGATGATCCGGCAGTCCTCGCTTGCGTTCTTCAGCCGCTCCACATATTCACGGTCGATCTGCTCGCGCAGCGGCCCGTCATCGACGCGAATTTCCTTCGTCAGCGTCTCCACCAGATAGCTGACGTAGGGGCCGAAATTGTAGTCCAGAACCTCGCTGTTGAGAATGTCCGAATCCTCCAGCGTATCATGCAGAAGCGCCGCCACCAGCACGTCAGGTTCCGAAATATCGAGTTCATCCATCAGGATTTTTGTCACCCGCGTCGGGTGCCAGAAATACGGCGTGCCGTCGTTGCGGGTCTGGAACTGATGGACGTTCTCGGCCATCTCGTAGGCGCAGATGACGCGGTTCAACTGCACGGCTCCGACCTTCGGCAGCAGGCGCTCGCGGATTTCGCTCTTGGAGAGGAACGTCTGATTATACTTCTTCTGTGGATGCAGCATCACGACTCGATAAGTTCACGGGCCATCTGAAGGCTCGATTCGGTGATCACTTCGCCGCTCATCAGCTTCGCCACCTCGCGCGTATGTTCCTCCGCGGAAAGCCTGCGCACACGGGTCACGGTTCGTTTCCCCTGTTCCTCCTTCTCCACCACGTAGTGGCTGCTGCTCATCGCCGCGATCTGCGGGAGATGGGTGATTGCGATGATCTGATGGAAGTCGGCGAGATCGCGCATCGAGGCGCCGACCTTCGACGCGATCCGTCCGGAAATACCGGTATCGATCTCATCGAACACCAGCAGCGGGAGCTTGTCGTTCTTGGCCAGAATCGTCTTCAGCGCAAGCATCACCCTGCTGATCTCGCCTCCGGACGCCACACGTGCCAGCGGCTTCGGCTCCTCGCCGAGATTCGTCGAGATATAATATTCAGCGCGATCGATCCCCGTCTGACTCGCCGCATAATACGTGCCGTTATGAAAGACCGCGCCTGGAGCTTCGGCAGTGGCTTCGTTCCGCTCCACGTGCACGATGAATCTTCCCTTCTCGATGCCCAGCCCCTTCAGTGTATTCTCCACGGAACGCTCCACACGCCGCGCCGTCTCGGCACGCTTCTGCGAGAGCTTCATCGCGAGTTCCCCCGCGCGCCGCTGCTTCTGCTCCACCTCGCCCTCCAGTGTTTCGATCTGCGCGTCGAAATTCTCCGCCAGTGAAATCTCTCCGGCTATCATCTGGCGATACTCCAGAACGGCAGCCAGCGTCCCGCCATATTTCTTGCGCAGGCCATTCAATGCAAGCAGGCGTTCGCGCAGTTCCTCCAGGCGTTCGGGCGCGAAGTCGATGGCCACGGAATAGCTCTGGGTGTATTTGGCAATCTCCTCGACGATTGTGAACGCGGTAACGCATTCGGCGCGGTATTCCTGAAAGGCGGGATCGATATGGACGATCTGATCGAACAGGTTACGCGCACGCAGGAGCTGGTCGCGGACTGAATTGTCATCCTCGTAGAGAAGCGCGCGCAGCGCCGAGGTCAACTCCATTATCCGCTCGCTGTTCTCCAGGATCTTCAGCTCGTGCTGGATGGTCTGATCCTCATCCGGTGTGGGACTCACCGCATCGATTTCACGGAGCTGGTACTGGTGAAATTCCTGCTTCTCGCGAAGCTGCGCCTCGCGTTTGCGCAGCTCGTCCAGCTCTCTTCGTGTCCGGCAGAGATCATCATGCACGGCCGAGAAATCGGCCACCAGCCGTTCAAGACCGCCGGCGTTGTCGAGCAGGTGCAGATGCGTTTCAGAACGGAGCAGGAGCTGGTGTTCATGCTGGCCGTGGAGATCGACGAGGTAGTCGCCGAGCTCCTTCACCAGGTTGAGAGGGGCGGGGGAATCGTTGATAAAGCTGCGCGATGTGCCGCGCGTGGTTATCTCGCGGCGCACGATGATCTCATTGCCGTTCTCGTAGTCCGCACGCGCGAGCAGGCGCCGCGCCGGCTCGTTGTCATTGACCGTGAATATTCCCTCCACGACGGCCTTCCCAGCTCCCTGGCGGATGTTTTCGGTTGACGCACGCTCACCCAGGATCAGTCCAAGCGCGCCGAGGAGAATTGATTTCCCCGCACCGGTTTCGCCGGTCAGAATATTCAGACCGCTGGCAAAGTCGATGCTGAGTTCGTCGATCAGCGCGTAATTCTTGACGTAGAGAGTTTTGAGCATAGAGAAGTCGCAATGCGCATCGGGAGACGCCGGAGAAACTGCGATCCGGCGTCCGTGCCGGCCGGGATGCGGCCGGATGGTCATGCCCGTCACGGGAGACGCGGACGGGCATGCGAAGGTTCATCAGCGCCCCACCTTTTCGGCGTTCTGGAACTGAATTTCCCGGTATTCCGCAAAAAGGCCTTTCACCCGGTTCCGCTGGTACTTGCCGGTGGAGGTCACGGGGATGTCATCGCCGAAGATCACCACCTTGGGGGCCTTGTGGAAGGGGAGATGGCCGCGGCAGAAGGCGATCAGATCCTCCTCCGTGAGCGTCGGATCGCTCCGCCGCACATACGCCCCGATCTCTTCGCCGTACCAGGAATTCTCGAAGCCGACGGAGATCCCGGCATCCACCTTCGGGTGCATGTTGATCACCTCGTCGATTTCGAGCGGGGAGATGTTCACGCCGCCGCGGATGATCAGCTCCTTCAGGCGGCCCGTGATGAAGAAGAACGGGCGGCCGTGCTCATCCATCATACAGAATCCCTCATCCCCGGAACGGAACCAGCCGAACGCGAACGCCTGTTCGTTCGCCTCGGTATTGGCGTAATATTCCAGCATCACATTGTGCCCGCGGATCACGATCTCGCCGCGCTCCCCGTGCGGCACCGGCCGGCCATGATCGTCGTGAATGGCCATCTCGTTCTGCGGGATGGGAATGCCGATGCTTGGAAATCCGTACGCCGTAAGCCAGCGCAGCCGCTCGTCGCGGCCGAGGCCGATCGGGAGAAAGCAACTGTAGCAGGTCGTCTCCGAAAGGCCGTAGCCATGGATGATCGGTATGCGGTACCGTTCCTCGAAGCGCTGCGCCAGCTCGCAGGTGAGCGGCCCGGCGCCGCAGATCACGTGACGGAATCGCTGAAGGTCCAGCGTCTCCGTTGAGATGTCGGCCTGCACCAGAAACGCCAGCAGCGTCGGCACCACCGAGACGATCTCCACCTGCTCGGCCGCGGCGCGCGCGAAGAATGTCTGCGACTGGAACTTCCGGTTCAGCACCACGCTGGAGCCGGCATAGAGCGGCGTGACAAGCGTCACGACGGTTCCGTTCACATGATGGATCGGCAGTACGCACATCATCCGCGAATCCGCGCCGATGGCATGCCATCCGGAAATTCCGTGGGCGTCGGCGAGCAGATTGCCATGCGCCAGCAGCACTCCCTTCGGATTTCCCGTGGTGCCGCTCGTGTAGACGATCAGGCACTCCTGGTTCATCAGGTTCGTGACCGGCGCGGGCAGCCCGGCATCGTCTCCCGTGCTGCCTATGATGGTCGAAAAACCGAGCGGAGTATTGTCCCCGGTTCCGCATGTGACGATCGTTTGAAGCGTGTCGATGGCGGAACGCATGGACTCGATCCGCGCCACATATTCGCTTCGCACGAACGCCAGCTTCGTCCGTGAATTCCCAAGGATGTAGGTGATACGGTCATCATCCTCGCCGACATTGATGGGGACGACGGTGGCGCCTATCCACCAGGCGGCGAAATACTGGATCACCGTCTCCGCATGATTATGGGCGACGGTGGCGATGCGATCGCCCCGGCCGATTCCCCGTCCCTCCAGGAAACGCGCGGTGCGCTGCACCAGCCGCATGAATTCCTGATAGGAATACTGCGTCCGCATGCCCTCCTCGTCATAGAAGATGAGGAACTCTCTGCCGGCATGCGCGGAAACCTGCTGCGCCAGCAGATCGCCGAGAGATGTATAGGGGAGATGCAGCTCCGCGAACGGGGTGGTTCCGACGGAGCGGGCATGATCGATACGCTGTTGGAGATCCATATCTGCCTGTTGAAGTGCTACGCGATTACGGGCGGCCCGGCAGCCCGGTAATCACGCCAAGATACAAATTGGGATGGGCTTCTTCTCTCCCGAGAGGGCGATTCCTGAACGGAATCGCTAACTTAGTGATCTATGCTCACAACATCACAGATGCAGGACAGGATACAGGGAATACTCGCGGGGGACCGTCTCGCGATTACCCGGGCCATCACCCTTGTGGAGAATGAACGCGCGGGCTGGAAGGATCTGCTTTCCGAGCTCTACCATCATACGGGGCGGGCGTACCGGATCGGCATAACCGGTCCTCCGGGGGCGGGGAAATCGACCCTGACGCAGAGGCTGGTGGGACGCAATGCCGACGAGGGAAAGCGTGTCGCGGTCATCGCGGTCGATCCCACGTCGCCGTTCACCGGCGGAGCCATCCTGGGCGACCGGGTCCGCATGCAGTCGGAATCGATGCGGCCGGGGGTCTTCGTCCGCTCGATGGCGACGCGCGGCAGCCTGGGGGGGCTGAATACGAAGGCGCAGGATGTGGCTGATATCCTCGATGCGGCTGGGTTCGATCTCGTGATCTACGAAACCGTCGGCGTGGGGCAATCGGAGCTCGACATCGCGCAGGCGGCCGATACCACCGTGGTGGTGCTGGTGCCGGAATCGGGCGATTCCATCCAGGCGATGAAGTCGGGGCTGATGGAGATCGCCGATCTCTTCGTACTCAACAAGTCCGACCGCGAAGGGGCCGACCAGGCGGTGGCAGCGCTGAAGACGATCCTGGCGTTTCGCATCACGCATGCCGAGAATGAATGGATACCGGATGTTGTAAAGGCTGTGGCGACCGCAGGAGAGGGGATGGATCAGGTCGCCGCCGCCATCCTGAAGCATCGTGAGTATATGGAGCGTCTCGGACTGCTGGAACAGCGGCGCATGCAGCGCGAGCGCAGCCGTGTGGAGCAGCTCGTCCAGCGGATGATGCATTCCACCTTCTGGACCGAACAGCGGGTTGCCGCGCTCGAAACGCAGCTTCCCGTGCTGATGCGCCGGGACATATCACCGCTGCAGGTGGCGCAGGGGCTGGTTAATGATTAATGGCCGGAGCAGGAAGGGATTATGATCGGCAGTGGCGGCGATTCCCCTCACCTCGGATTCGTTACCACCACCCGTACGGTTCGGCTCAGGAATCTGCCCTCGGGCGTCGTGCTGTCGTAGGGCGCCTCGTCTGGCGTGGCGCCTCGATGACGTACGGTGACTCCCTTCGGCATCAGCGCCGCCACACGGCGCGCACGCTCCGCCGCGAGCGCGATATTGCGCGCCTGGTCGCCGACCGGATCGGTATAGCCGGTGATCTCCACGGTCGATTCCGGGCCGATGCGGTCGAGGATAGTCTCCAGCTCCTTGGTCCCGCGCCGCGTGAGTTCGGCGCGATTGAAGTCGAAGGTGACGAGCAGGAATTCGGCGCTGTTGTCGGGGCGCTCGGCCGAGGTCGCAACGGAGATCGTCGTGTCGATCCGCACCGGCAGGATGCGGTCAGGTGCGGCCACCGAGCGGCCGTCGCCGTCGTAGACGGAAATGCCGTAGCGGACGCCACCGGAGGTTAAGACGCGTTCGCGATCATCGTTGTCGAGGGTCCAGTGCAGCGTCTGCGGCGGCAGGCCGGTTCCGGCAAACTCCTCCAGTTCCGCTCCCTCCGCGCCGGTAATTCGCACGCGCCATCCGGCGATGCCGAGCGGTGAGGAGGCCACGACGCGGAACGGAATCTCCCCGGGTTCGGTGATCGGCTCCACCATCCTGATCTGAAGCGGCCGGTAGATCGCATCATCAGTGAACTCCAGTTCCACGCGGCGATTCTCCTCGCGCCCCTCCGCGTATTCGGCATTCGATGCCACTTCGGGGGTCAGCCGCGATCGGAGGATGATACGCCTGGACGCTATTCCCCAGACCGATTCCAGGTAATCCGCGACGGTGCGCGCACGGTCCTCCGCCAGCCGTTCGCGGTTCTTCTCATCAACGCTCGTGGCGCCGGTGATGGTCACACGCGCTCCCGGATTCGCTCGCAGTTCGCTCCCCACGATGTTCAGCGTCTGATGGTGTGCGTCGCTCGCGTCCCCCGTACGTATGTTTTCATCGAACATATGCGCCCCCTCCGGCGGAAGCTGTACATAACGTCCGGGGAGTTTCGCCGCGTCACGCTCGAAGAAGATCACCGGGAGGATCGGCACATAGCGGGTGACGATCTGCCGGCGAAACTCGACCGGCAGATGATCAGGCGCTGCCTCGATGAAGAGATCGGCGGTGAAGGGAATTTCCTTCGGCTGTTCCGCGGGCTCCACGGCAGGCGGCGGAGCGGGGGCGGGCGCTTCATCGGGAACTGCCGCGTATCCAAGCCCGATTCCCCCTCGCACTAGCAGCGGCGACCATCCGGGCTGCACCTGCGTCAGCCCGACATCGGCGCCGATCGTCGGCTCGAAGAAGACACGCCTCCCCAGCGGAAGCCGGTAGGCAAGGGCAATCCCGACGCCGACACGGATGCCGCTATCGTCCAGATCGCCTGTTCCCTCCGTTATCTCCAGCTCCTGCGTCCGATCGAGAAACGTGGCGTTCGACGGCGAGAGGATCGCCTCGCTTTCACGTACCGAGCCCTGCATCGGAATGCCGATGTTCGGGCCTCCGCGAAGGATGATTCCTCCTCCCGGAGATACCTCCGCTTCGACCGCGCCACGGACGTAGCGGAGCGTGTAGGCGGCCGTGTGTCCGGTGTTCACCGCCGTATAGCGATCATTGACCGGATCATATGCCTCCAGCGACGCGCCGGGTGAGGAGAGAAAGAGGGAGGAGATATCATCATATCCCGCCGCGATGCTTATCCCCCGGAATGTGAATCCCTGGCCGCCGCCCGGCGCGAGGACGTAGCCGAATCTGGCCGAGAATCCCGGGTTGATGCTGGCGGAGCCGGCAAACGTGGGGGAGCATGGAACGCTGCCGCGGATCAACTCCGGCGATCCGAGCGGCAGCGTCATCAACGCCGCCGGTTCGAGCGCGATTTCCGGATACGGCGCGCTGTCGCCGGACCGTTCCTGAGCCGCCGCGGAGCCGCAGAGAAGGGAAAGGCCGATCGCCGGGAGCAGGTGGATGATCGATCGCATCATTCGAGTATGCGTAGAATGAGAGTCCTGGAGAATCGTCCCGCCGTCAGAATGCAGTAGTAGGTGCCTGTCGGGAGCGATGATGCGTCGAACGGCAGTGAATAATGGCCGGGGCGATGCGGGCCATCCACGGGACGGGCGACTTCGTGACCGCCGTTGTCGTAGATGCTCAGATGCACGTCCGTCGCCGCGGGGAGCGTATACTCGAAGTGCGTCGCGCGCGCAGCCGGATTGGGCTTGCTGGCGAACGAGAGAAGCGAATCGAACGTGACCAGCCGCCGCCCGGCATCGCAGAACTCGGAAATCGTGAAGCGGACCGAATCGGTCGTAAAAAGTATGTCCGGGCGCTCCGGAACGCCGGCCGTATCTATCCGCACGGTGGTTTCCAACGTGTCGGGGAGAAGAATCAGGAATGCGACGCGCGCGATGGTTCCCGGCGAGAATGTGCCGGAGGTTGTCACCACCGAAAATGATGATTCGCCCGCTCGCCCCATTCCCCCGGCCGGAAGTTCTTCGATAGCGACGATGCCTGGCTGCACCGGGATCAGCCGGAGCGGCTTCAGAACCGTCCGCGCGAATCCGAGGCGCACGTGGAACTCGCGGAATTCCGCCGCGTTCACCTCGCCCTCCAGCGTCAGCGGTATCTCCACCACATTCCCCGGGCTCCCCACAAGATCCGATCCCAGCGCAGCATCCACGCCGAAGCGCTCGCCATCGACGATGCCGGTGAGAAGGATGTCGAGCGAATCGTACACCATCCTGCCTCCCTCGATGTGCCCGCCGTGGAAGATCCGTACGATGCCCGTGCGTCGGGCGAAGATGCCGTGCGGGTTGAATCGGAGCGCGAGCGGCGCCGTGCCCGACGGCGCCACAGTGCCGGGATGGGAGACGATCTCATAGAAATCGGCCCCTGTTATCATGACCGCGGTGTCGATGGTGGCGGCGCCGAGAAAGGCTGCGTCGGGGACGTCGGCCGAGGGGAGGTTGATCAGGAGAACGACGGTGTCGGCGGCGGTTCCGGGGGGGCGCACCATGAAGTCGATCGTGTCGGCCTCCGCGCGGAGCGCATCGCGTACGCCCGCGCCGATCAGGCTGAACGAACTGTCGGCGATCCCCCTGCTTCCGATCACCACCTGTGCCAGATATGCCTGAAGCGCCTCCGGCGCAAATCTGACGCCGATCGTCTGCGGTTCGTTCGGGAGGAGCGTAAACGGCGTTGACGGAGCTATCAGGCTCATTTCCGCCGGGAGCGTCGTGCGAAGTTCGTCGATCGTCAGTGCAGTATCGGAGATGTTCGTGATCGTGAAGGCGCTGTCGCGCGTGGCGCCGGTCCGCACGCCGCCGAAGTCGATGGCGATCATGTTGTCGAACGGACCATACACCACCGGCATACCGGAACTTGCTCCGAACAGTCTGACGCGGTGCACCGAATCGCGGGAGCCGTCGAAGTAGACCAGCAGATCGGCGGTTCTGGCGCCTCCCGATGCGGGCGCGAAGCGGATGGTGAGCGGCTGGAATGCGTCGGCCGCAAGCGGGCGTGGCTGCAGGGGATCGGCGGGAGCCATCAGTGTGAACGATGCGGCGCCGGGACCGGATATCACTATGGAATCGATCGTCGTCGGCTCGATGCAATGTCCCTGCATTCCGCTGAAATCGATATTGCCCAGGAAATCATCGAGCGTGGTATCGGAGATGGAGCCGATCGGGCGCAGCCCGAAGCTGATTTCGGAATGCCGGGAGCCGACCATCGGAAGCGTGCCGATGCCCGTTATGTACACCAGCGTATCGGCCATGTCGTAGATGCCGCGCACTCCCTGCCCGCGCAGGCGAAGCTCCAGATCGTGTTCGCAGAGCTGTTCGGGGGCGAAATCCACGAGGATCGCCACCGATTCGCCCGGCGCCAGCGTGGCCGGCAGCGGAATCGACCCGGCGCTGGTGAACGCCGGCGAGCCGCTCGTCATCGCATTTTCTATCAGCGCGCTGTCGGAGCTTTCATCATTCCTGTTCGTGATGTTGATGCGGATACGCTGCGTCGTGTTCACCCGTACGCGCAGGCTGGAGATATTCTCCGGGGCGATTTCAAGGAATGGATAGAGCGCTATGCCTCTGAGTGATGTCGCCAGCGTGCCGGCCGGCGTATGGATGAGGAGCGACGCCCGGTGCCTGCCGCGCCGCTTCGGAGTGAATCGCAGGGAGGCCGCTGCTTCGCCGCGCGGCGCGATCGTGAACGGCGTGGCGGGGGAAAGATAGGCGAACGATTCAACGTCGGCGCCGGTGATCGCGATGGAGTCAATGCGCAGCGGAGCATCGCCGTTGTTGACGATGAAGCGTTCGAGCACGCTGTCGAGCGTCGTAAGCACGCGGATGCCGGGGAAGACGACCGAATCGGTGATGCCGATGCTTCCGACTCTGGCGGAACCGATGAGCTCGATCGCCCATGACCCGTTCTCCGTGTTGTTGTCCAGGACAAGCTGCGCATAGTAGGCTCGCGCTTCGAGCGGGCAGAATCGCAACTGAACGCTCACGGAATCGCGCGCCGGTATCACCAGCTCGGGGGGGATCACGGGGGAGAGGAGCGTGAATGCCGATGGATCGTCCGGTGTGCCGCTCGGGCTCGCGGTGATCCGCGCGTTTGCGATGCGCAGCGGAGCGCTCCCGAGGTTGTAGATGAACGTGCGCACCACGGTGTCGCGGCAGGTGCCCGCTTCCGTGGATGAGAAGATGATCGATGGATTGCGCACGCCGCCCACGGCCCGCGCGGCGTTGCCGGTCAGCCGGACGGCAAGCGGTGTTGAACTGGCCGTGGTGACAAGTTCCAGCGTCGCCGTGCGCAGTCCGTTGCCGGTCGGCCTGAAGCTCACGCGTATCGTCTGCCGTGCTCCGGCCGGGATCGTGGTTGGCGGTGTGGGGCCATCGTAGCGGAAATCCGCGGCGTTCGTCCCTACGATTCTGACCGCCGTCACATCCGCCGATGCCTCGCTGAAGTTCACGATGAAATCGGTGACGATGGAATCGCGCCGTCCATCGATGTCGGTAAGCGCGAATCGGATCTCCGGCGATGCGGAGGTCAGCTTCGGCTGCAGCCCGTTGACGATCAGCACCACCGTATCGGCCGAGCCCGGCCGTGCATCGTGCTCGATCACGGCACGTGCCACCCGCTGCCCCTCGATGCCGGGCTTCGCGGTGATCGTTATCGGAAGTTCAATGCCCGGCGGAATGGGAATCTGCTGTCCCTGGGCGAGAGAGAAGGTGGTTGAGAAATCCGCCGCATCGGCGCCGATGATCCTGAACCCCCTGATGCGCGTCTCCTCCAGGCATTCGTCCGCCAGGTTCTTGTTGGCCAGAAGCAGCTCGGCATCCCTGCCGGTATTCACGAGCACGCCGCCGAAGTCGAGCGTATCCGCCGGAATGGTCGAAAAGCTCTTCGCCAGTCCGATACCGGAGACAGGCACACGGATGGGCGAGGCCGGAGAGGCGCCATCATGTATGATGATGACGGTATCATAGCGGGCGCACGGGGACTTCGGCGAGAAGAGAAGATGGATGCCTTCCTTCCTTCCGGCATCGACCGACGTCAGGAAGGGGACGGTGATCTGGAAATCGGCGCCGCGTGCCAGGCGCACCGATGTGATGGCGACGGGGCAGTTGCCGGTGCCGGTGAGGACATCGGCGAGCGTGAATGGCTGATCGAAGCCGACGCGCGTGGGTGCGGCCTCGAACGGGCCTGCTGCAACCGCGAGCGTGCCGCTGTCGAGCCTGGATGTGAGTGCTATCTGCCTGTTCCGGTCCGCGCCGGTGTAGCTCTCGTCGCTGTTGTAGACCCAAAGGCTGGCGGGGCGCATCCCCGGCGTACCTGCAATCGCCTCCGCTCGTACGATCACTTCCCCCGATTCCTCCGGCCTGACCGTATCGGGATACGAGACGATGCTGTAGGTGATTCCCGGCTGTGCGGGCTGCGCCACGATGATGCTGTCGATGACGAGCGGAATGCCGCCGCTGTTCCCGACGGTGAAGGCGAGATCCCGCCTTCCCCCGGGGCAGAGGCCCTCGAAATCGAGGCTGGTTGTCCTGAACACCGCATCGGCGACGATCGGCTTGCGATAGATTATTCCTCCTTCGCCGACCACGTACATCTGGTTGTCTGGAGACCGGGTGAATCTGCGCAGGTCGTACGATGTGGTGGGTGAAAGCGGTTCGAGCGACCAGGTGGCGCCGCCGTCCGTGGTGCGGTGGATCGTCCCCGCGCGTCCCGACACATAGACGAGGCTGGGAGTAACGGCAAGCACGCCGTACAGCGTCTTGTTGCCGGAGGGCTGCGTCGCCGTAAGCTGCCAGCTCTCGCCGCCATTGACCGAGCGCCGCACTTCGGGATAATTCGTCTCCACCACCATGCCGCCGGCTGTGTAGGCGGTCCGGCTTCCCTCCAGCGCATCGACCGAGTAGAAGCTCATGCTGGGAGGGGTGCCGAGTCCCAGCGTACCGTTCGTCTCCCACGTTGTGCCGCCGTCGGTCGAGGAGGATTTGCGCGGGGGATTTCCCGTTCCCACCGCGACGCCGGTGTTCGCATCGAAGAAATCGACATCGTAGAGATTGTTCGCCGCGCCGCTCATTGCGACGTTGGTCCACGTGACGCCCCCGTTTGCGGTGCGCGCCATTCGCGGGCCGCTGCCCGAAAGCGCCCTTCCCACGACGAAGCCGATATTCGCATCCTTGAAATAAATCCCCTGGATATTCCCTCCGGCCGTCCAGATGCTGCCCGGCACCGAACGGTCGAGCCAGGTGGCGCCTCCATCGATCGTGACCGCCACATAGCTGTTGGCGCCGGCCACGACCCCCACCGACGGGCTGGAGAAGTGGACGTCGTACAGCGCCCCCGGCGAGCCGGGAAGTGGAACCGGCGACCAGCCTGCGCCGGCGTCCGTTGTCACATAGAGGACGCCCGCCCCCGATCGTTCGCCGCATACATATCCCTTGGACGCCGTGGTGAAATGTACGGCAGTGAGCGTGGGGAGGGGTGCTGTGGCCGGCGGCGAAAGCCGCTGCCATGTCTGGGCATCCATGCGGCCGGCTGCGCCGGCGAGGATGCCGAGGACGAGGATGGCAAGTGTCGGCAGAGGGGTATGGCTATAGCGAGGGATCATACACCGTGGGATGCGTCGTTCGAGCAGTATGGGCGCCGCGAATCGCTGGAATCGCCCGCGCGGAGCCGCCGATATCGAAACTGCGCTTATATTGTGCCGGAGGAGGTTGGAAGATGCGGCGAACCGATGTCGGCGATTGTGAGGCTCCTTCTTCTTGTTGCGTGACAGCCGTCAACATAGTTAAAACCATGCACATCATATAGTGCAAAATCGGTTCCCTGCTGTCGTTCCGCATCCAATCGTTATCGAAGTTTTTTCCAGCAAGACGACGCGTTTCAATCTATGGAAATCACCAACAGGCACGTCGAGGCGGTCATTCAGGACTACATCGAACGATACGCGGCGGGCAACAGGGCTGCCGCGGTCGTGGCCGATGCGCTCGATAATCTCGGTGTCGGGCTCCGTCCGCTGCTCGATCACATCTCCGTCAGAACCCTGGACATCCAGGAGCGTGCCCGCGAGTTCGAGGCGCTGGGGTTCGTCTACGACGACCGTCTGGGCGTTATCGAGCGGGATGAATGGTGGGCGAAGGTCTACCGCAAGCCCGGGTTCCCGGCGATCTATATCGACCAGGCGTTCAATGACCAGCGCGGCGCCATGTCGCCGATTCCGGCATGGGTGGAGCGCTTCACCGACGGGCAGCTTCACCATATCGCGATCAGCGTCGATCTTCTGGAGCGGGCCATCGATCGCTTTCAGACGCTTGGCGTCAGGTTCCGCGGCGAGATCGTGGGAGAGCCGGGCAGCGAATTCCGGCAGATCTATACCGAGCCCGAGATCGTGGATGGCGAGGCATTCTCCACGCTGGAGCTGCTGGAGCGCCGCTGGGGATATGCCGGCTTCCTTTCGCCGATCACTCCGGCCGCCAGGACCTGAACATCTGATAATGCCGGCTGCCGGAAGCATCCGTGCCCGTCTGTTTCCGGTCGGCTGTTGTAAAGCTTTCCTTACCGGGCACTGCCTGCGCGCCGGGCGGAATCGTTGTGTCATGCGCTTCAAGGACATCAGCTCGCTGAATGATAGTAAAGCAGGAACAGGATGAAATCGAGGGGTATCTGAAGGATGCCTCGAACCTCCCCGGAGGACATGCCGAGCGGGTCTACCTTCCCGAATCGGAGGAGCAGGTGATTGCCGCGCTCGGTGAATGCCGGAGCAATGGAGTGAAGGTGACGGTTGCGGGAGCGGGAACAGGGCTCGCTGGCGGGCGCGTACCGTTCGGCGGCGCCGTGATCGGGACGGCGCGTCTGAACAGAGTCGCTGCGATCGATGCGGATCGGCTGCGGGCCATTGTGCAGCCCGGTGTGATTCTCGGCGGGTTCCAGGCTGAAGTCGAGCGCCTCGGCCTCTTCTATCCCCCCGATCCGACCGAACGTAGCTGCTTCATCGGCGGAACGATCGCCACCAACTCCTCCGGCGCCCGCACCTTCAAATATGGTCCGACGCGCAGTTTCATCGAAGGGCTGCGCATCGTTCTCGCCGATGGCGATCTGCTGCATCTGCGGCGTGGGGAGGTGTTCGCAAACGGATATCATCTTGTGCTGGCGACCGCATCAGGACGCACGATTGAACTGGAACTCCCGCGCTATGTGATGCCCGCGACGAAGCATGCGGCCGGATACTATATCCATCCCGGTATGGACGCGATCGATCTTTTCATCGGCTCCGAGGGAACGCTCGGCATTGTGACGGAGGCGGAACTCCGGCTGATTCCGTTCCATGAGCGGATCTTCAGCGGCGTCGTCTTCTTCCCCGATGAAGGGGTGATGCTCGATTTCGTTGACGAGGCGCGCGCGCGCAGCCGGCAGACGCGATCGAGCGGGGCGAACGGCGATGACATCGAGGCCCGCGCGCTGGAGTACATCGATGCTGCCGCGCTCGACCTGATTCGCTCGCGGGTTCCGAATATTCCCGGGGGCGCCGAAGGGGGGGCGATCTGGTTCGAGCAGGAGACGACGGAGGAGACGGAGGAGGGGCTGCTGGGGGCATGGTATGATCTCATTCTGCGTCATCGCGGGCTGGCAGAGGATTCATGGTTTGCCATTGGTGCGGAGGATCAGCGAAAGATGCGCGCGTTCCGGCACGCGGTTCCGGAGGCGGTATATGAGCACATCACCGAGCATGGCCAGACCAAGCTCGGCACCGACATGGCCGTCCCGGACGAGCATTTCCGTGAGCTTCTTGCATTCTACCGTAGCCAGTTCACTGCGAACGGCCTGGCGACGGTCGTTTACGGTCATATCGGCAACTGCCATCTTCATGCAAACATCTTCGCCGATGGTTCCGAGCAGTTCGCGCGTGCGCGGAAGGTCTATGAGAGCCTCGTGGACCGGGCGCTGGAGCTTGGGGGAACGATTTCGGCGGAGCATGGGATCGGCAAGCTGAAGAAGGCATACCTTGAAAAGCTGTATGGTTCGGAGGGAGTGGAATCGATGCGGCGACTGAAGCACGGTCTCGATCGCAGGGGGCTGATCGGCTCGGGCACGATGTTCGACTGAGGAGTTGTGGGGGAAGGTGCTTCACTCATGGTGCAATGGGGGGGTGGATGATTTCACTGGAAGAAGAAGCGTGCCAGGGGAGGCTGCGCCGGGATTTTGGAGACTTCGTGATGATAGGGGGTCATTACAGGGCAGGGGGTTACCGTTATTGCAAACGAACTTATTCCCAAACCTGATCCCGGACGAATGCAACATCCACCTCACCCCGATCGAATATCGCGTTGAATCAACAGCGCCTGTACATAATCGACTATGAATCATGACGTTTCTTAAAACCTTATTCGCCTCGGTCCTCGGCTTCTTCATCTCGCTGCTCCTGCTCTTCGGCCTGATGGTGTTGTTCATCATCGGCATCATCAACAGCGCAACGAAGGAGCAGGAGCATACGGTGGTCAGGGGCTCAGTGCTTGTGATCGAGCCCGACGGGGCCATACCTGAATATGTCGCCAGTGAATCGTTCGCGGAGATCGCCGGGGAGGGGGGGCAGCCCACCGTTCGCGAGTATCTGGAGCGTATAGACGCGGCCGCCGGGGACGACAATATCAGCGGCATCTGGCTGCGCCTCGGAAGTTATGGCGGCAACTGGGCACAGGCCGGAGAGATCCGCGCGAAGCTTGAAGAGTTCAAAAAGAGCGGGAAGTTTATCTATGCCACCAGCGATATCGATGGATGGAACGAGATGAACTACTACATCGCGTCGGCTGCGGATACGGTGATCATGAACCCGGCTGCGCGTATGGAACTCAACGGCATCTATGCGGCGCTTCCATTTTTCAAGCCCATGCTCGGCCGGCTCGGCATCGAGGCGGAGGTAGTCCGGGCGGGAAGCTTCAAGAGCGCGGTGGAGCCGTTCATCCGCGATTCCGCATCGCCGGAAAGCCGGCTCATGGTATCCCAGGTAGTGGAGGCCAGCTTTGGAACATTCCGCCAGGCCGTCCGCGAGTCGCGCGGCATCACCGACCAGCAGATAGACGAAGCGCTTTCCAGCCGACCGATCCTCACGGCGTGGGAGGCGCTGGAGCGGAAGTTCATCGATGCGGTGATGTACCGCGATGAGGTTCTGGACCTGTTCCGTTCCAGAACAGGGAAGCAGGGGGATGATGATCCACCGACGGTGGAACTGAAGGATTACACGGTTCCTACCGGCGACGCCGCAGAGCCGAAGATCGCCGTGGTCTATGCCGTCGGCTCCATCGGTTCGGGCGAGAGCCGTTATGATCCCAGCCCGCTCTTCGGCGGCCAGACGGTCGGCAGCGCCACATTCCGCGAGGCGATGCGTGACGCGCGCGAGGATGACGATGTAAAGGCCGTGGTGCTCCGGATCGACTCTCCCGGCGGGAGCGCATCCGCGAGCGAGGAGATGTGGCGGGAGATCGTCCTGACAAGCAAGGTGAAGCCCGTGATTGCCTCAATGGCCGGTGTTGCAGCCTCGGGGGGATACTATATCGCAGCGGCGGCGGATACTATTCTTGCCGAACCGACGACGATCACCGGATCGATCGGTGTCTTCGGCATGTGGTTCAACATGGAGCACTTCCTTGAGGACAAGATCGGCATCAACACGCAGGTGGTGGCGTCGGGTCCGTATGCCGACATGTATTCAGCAGTCCGGCCGGCCACGAACCAGGAGCGTGCGTTCATCGAGGCGCAGATCGACAGCACGTACCGGACGTTCAAGTCGGTGGTGGCGGAGGGACGGAAGCTTTCGATGGACAGCGTGGCGGCGATTGCGGAAGGGCGTATCTGGACGGGAGGCCAGGCCGTATCGCTGGGTCTGGTCGATATGCTGGGAGGGTTTGAGAGGGCGGTGGATGTCGCGGCCGGGCGTGCCGGTCTGCAGGATGGTTCATACTCGCTTCGGATACTGCCGCGGCAGAAGGATTTCATGGAGACGCTGATGGAGGCGTTCAATTCGCGTGCGTCGATGTTTCTCTCGGCCCGTACACCGCTCGACGATTATCGAGTTCTGCTGGAGGGGGTGAATTTCCGCAGCGGCATCCAGGCGCGGATGGGGGATGTCACGTTAAATTGATATGCGTAGTACCGGCATAAGCTCTGCCGGTACTGAATGAAATTTCCGTTATTGCAAATCCAACAGATCCACCAAAATATCACCAGACCATGCACCATGGGATACGGGGTTGACCCATATCCCGGCCTCATTTCCGTCGTACCTGCTCAATTTCCGGACATCGTGACAGGGGGCTCTTGCCGCGCAGCAGCGTGATTTCGGGATAGGCTTGATTACTCATGACCTGATGAATATCTGTTTCCGGTACCGGTTGCGGACCTGCCGGCGAGAGAGTGCTGGCAACGCGGCCCGTTGGGGAGCATCATCACCGGTTGCTCCGCTACTTTAAGCGGAGATGGATTGCATGATGTTTCATTTCATATTGCAGGGATGAGCTTGACACTTGTGTGGTGAAGCCGTATGTTTGTGGCGTCCATAACAGGCAATACACCTGGTCGAGTCCAGCATATAGGGTGTGTCATAACAGGCAATGCGTTCCGCGGATGGTACGGGAACAGTGTCCAGTCCGGTACCGCGGCGATCGAATGAATCCGATCGGGCGTTGCAGATCGCCTCATATCTCGATCCCTTCCGATCCGTAATGGAAATATTGTTGGTATGATGTTCGTTACATCAATTCTGATGTAAGGCAACGATGTTGAGAGACGAAGCCGAGGGCTGAGGATGCTCTGGTGAGCCGGTCGAGGGGATTGTCCAACCCCCGCAGATTGAGGAGCCGCACGCGCCCGCCATCGGCGAAGACACGAATACTTATATCCGTAACGGCGATCCCCGGGTCCAGACCGGGAATTGGAAACAGATAGAGGTCCCAAACATGCCTTCCCCGCTGCAGGTACTCCCTACCCGAGTTCTCCGCATGCTGCCGGCTGTGCTGATGCTTGCCACATCGCTGGCTTCTGCACAGGTGACGCCGCGTATACGTACCACATCGATCGCGGAGCCGCGTCTCGATGCGCGCTACCTTGCGGATGAGCGAACCGCCAACAATACCAAGAACAATAAGGAACACGCGGCCGACGGTGCCGTGGATAAGAAGTCCGGCGAAGAGCAGCAGGTCATCATCGATCCGCAGGTGCTCAGAATCGATGGAATAAACTCGTCCGATCGCGACAACACGCCGCTGGTGTCGGCCGATGGCAACGTACTCTTCTTCAATTCCACACGGCACGGCGATCGTCCCTGGGCCAAGTTCAATCAGATTAAGGACCGGTACGACGACGATATTTACTTCTCCGTCCGCACCGGCTCCGAAGACGGCCGCGAAATGTGGGGCGAGCCGTCCAACATCGGCGCCGATCTCAACAGCAGCGAGGATGATGGCATCGTGGCCATCAGCCCCGATGGCCTGGTGCTCTACTTCAATTCGCTGAAGAAGGGCTGGGAGCGCGACGGCGGACCGTTCTATCGTTCGCGGCTCGTAGGCACACGCTGGACCGATATCCAGGGGCTGAGCGGCGGCATCACCGACTTCTTCAAGAGCCGTGAGCCGGGCAATCGCTACCGCATCTACGGCGGCTCCATCAGCTCCGATGGCCGCGACTTTTACTTTGCGACGACGGTCCACTCACGCACGGGCAACCACGAGATCTGGGTATCGCACTGGACGGGCGAACGGTGGTCGTATCCGGAGAATCTCGGCCCCGACATCAATCACGGCGGCGGCAGCTACGCCCCCTATATTGCCGCAGATGGCAGGACGCTGTACTTCACTGCAACAGGGCTTGCAGGGGGCTACGGCGGCGACGACATCTATGTGGCGGTTCTGAGAGGGAAGGAGTGGCTAAAGCCATTCAACATGGGGCCGCCCATCAACACCGCCGGCGACGACGCGTTCATCTCGATTGCAGCATCGGGGGAGAAGGCGTACCTGTCGCGCACGATCAATGGCAACGAAGACATCTATGTTGCTCCGATTCCGGTCATCTCACGTCCTTCCAGCGTCATCCTTGTGAGCGGCTCCATCCGCGACAAGGTAAGCGGCGCACCGATCGAGGCGAACGTCGTGATCGAGGATCTGAAGACCGGCAGGAAGATCTTCAACGCCAACAGCCATTCTCTCACCGGCGATTACACGACGGTGCTCCGTCCCGGCAACGACTACGGCATTTCCATCAGCGCTCCCGGCTACGTCTTTCTCTCGGCGCGTTACACGGTTCCGGAGAATGTCTCGTACGACAAGCTGAACCAGGACTTCCAGCTTCAGAAGCTCGAAGAGGGGCAGAAATTCGTGGCGAACAACATCTTCTTCGACTATAATGCAGCGGAGCTCAGCACCGAATCGCGTCCCGAACTGGACCGCCTTGTGGAGATGATGCAGCAGCACCCACAGCTCCGCCTGGCCGTGGACGGTCACACCGACAATGTCGGTTCGGCAGAATTCAACAAGCAGCTTTCGCTGGAGCGCGCCGAATCGGTGAAGCAGTACCTGATCGAGCATGGCCAGATTGATCCCGAGCGGATTACGACGCACGGGTACGGGTTCTCCAAGCCGATCGCCTCGAACAGGACCGAGGAGGGGCGCCGGCAGAACCGGCGGAGCGAGTTCACGATTCTCTCGCTCTGATGTGATGTATACAACGCAGATGTGTTCTTGCTGTAGGTTGGAGTATCTCCTTGGTTAGATGGAAGACGGGTCGGGATAGTGATGACATCCCGACCCATTTTTTTGCCTCGCAGTCATCAGGATCATGCAGGCATATCCCTGAAAAAGTCGCCGTACCGGTCCTTGAGTAAGGTGAGCGGCGCACCGATCGGTACGTCCGACAAAGACGGCACGAGGCACACATCCGATTCCGACCCCACGCCCCCGCAGATGCGTACCATAATTGATATTATGTCACCTATGATTCCGCAGGAATCCCCCCTGCAAATCGATTACGGCTACGGAACACACCTGCATTGAACTGGCGCCACAAACGGATTCGGTGGGATCGCCACACCGTTTCGCTCCTCGCCGATCAACGCTCTGCACATGATCTCACAGCAGTCTCCGATTCATCCCGTTAACGCCACTCATCTCTCTCAGATAAATGGACGGCCGAGATCCGCTTCCTTCATCCAGATCTGGATGGCCCGTCCTCTGACAAGCCCCTCGACCAGATACTCGAAACCACGCCTGCGTTCCGCCAGTTCCACGATTGCGACGGTGGTGCCGCGCGGCAGCGGCGATACATATGTGACCGTACGGGCCGTATCTCCTATGCGAAACAAAGGCTGATCGTTCATCGGGTATAAACTTGCTGCAATGGGATGAAACGCCAGGACCGCCGTCGCAGGCGGTCCTGGCAATGTTGTTGATGGGATTGTTCAGGAACAGTGTATATGACCCCGGCGTCGGCCTCTCAACGCAACAGTTCGTCGAGCACGTCGTCCGCGACATCCTCCTGCTGAATTCGTCCGCGGAGCTTCGCCAGTTCGTTCTCGTCCACGAGGATGCTGCAAAGCCCCTCATAGGCATCGCGGGTTATCTCTTCGACGCTGCTGAAACGGTGCTGGGCCAGCAGACGCTGTACTTCGCGTTCTTTCCAGTCATGCACGCGGGAGATTGCCCGAAACCGCCCGGCCTGCTTGGGGCTTATCAGACGCCTGTCGTGATTTCCCGTAGCCGGTGAATACGCCGCCTGCCGGCCGTGGTCCGAAACGGGCGCATCGGCTTCACGTCCTTCGGAGCGCCCCACCTGCCCGCCATCCGCCGCTTCAAGCCACGGCCACATATCGATCGCCGGCGCGCTCTTCTTGCGCCAGAACTTCTTCCGCTTCTGCGGGTCCTGCCGGTTCGTGCACCATACCTGCGCGGCGTTCCTCGCCAGCCATTCCCGTACATAGTTCGGGTCCCACAATTCGCTGGCGATGCCCAGATCCTTGCAGCAGCGTACCAGGCAGTTGGACTTGGCGGATTCCGCCGCCGTGGCGTAGCTCATCCGGTCGTTGCTCGGATAGTACTGCTGTTCACCGATCGCCTCGGATACGAACCGGCCGTGTACGAAGAGCGCTCCACGGTAATAGAGCATGTTGTCCTCCGTGTCGATGCTGCGCGGCATCAGTGCCCAGGCTCCCGGACCGAACGCGCGGTTCAGGATACGCCTGTAGCGGATTTCCGGCAGATACAGCAGTCCGTCGGGACGGATCTCGACCTGCTCGTGATCCAGCGGCTCCTGGAGTATGGCCGCCTGCCCGGCCGTGAACGGCTCCGCGGCGATTCCGGAATAGGGATGAATCTGGAATGGTGCCCGGCTCTCTCCATCTGCCGGCGTTGCTCCCGTCGGCAGATCCTGATCGATCAACTCGCTTCCCTTATGGATGCTCTCGGTCATCATCATTCTCCTTCAAATCTGTGCATGACATTTATGCATGACGATCTCTCGACATGGTACATCAGTTCTTCGACGCGGCCGCTCCGGCACGTCGCCGTTCATCAGCTCCCCGCATGGGTATCGATGCGTCATTCCCGCAGCCCCGCACTTCATGCATCGCTTCATGATTCGAGGCGTGCAGCGTTCCTTTACTGGCATGACCCGCGGTTCATCGAGAACTGGAACGGGCTTGAGGCGATCATCTTCGCCCTCCGCGCGTCCGTCCCCGCATACCGTGGAGGTATGCCGCCGGGTCTGACCAGATACGCTTCAATATACACTAAATTTTACCCTAAACTGAAAAAATGTCAGATGGGTAACATTTGAAACATTCTGTTGATGTGATCGGTGTATAGGGGATGCGAATTGACCCGGCCCGGGCTGATTGCGTAAGTTTTCCGCGCGGGAATGTTCATTTAGATTTCGACACAGGAAACGAGAAATGGGCGGTGATCAACCGGGGGGCGGACGGACGTGGCGTACAACAACATCGGTCGGCAATGACAACACGAACGGGACGAAAAGCAGCGGCATACGGATGATCCTGCGGTGCATGCCGGCCGGCATCCCCCTCCTTCTGCTGCTCTTCGTCTTCATCGGGGCACCAGGATGTACTGATGGATCGCATACGGATGCAGCGCAGCAGACGGTGCCGTCGGAGAGTTCCGGGCAGCATGCCGCGAAGGAGGTGAATGGCGAGCGGATCTATCTTCAGCGATGCTCGGCCTGCCATCTTACGGACGGGACGGGGATTCCCGGACAGATTCCGCCGTTGGCCGGGTCGGCATGGACCAACGGCGATCCGGAGCTTCCTATCCGCATAGTGCTGCACGGTATGACGGGCAGAGTTACCCATCAGGGGAAGAGCTACGAGGGGGTGATGCCGGGCTGGCAGGGACGACTTACGCCTGCCGAGATCGCCGCCGTGCTGACCTATATCCGGTCGTCGTGGGGCAATGCCGCCCCCGCCGTGGATACGGCCACCGTCCGGAACACGCAGCGGAAATTTGCGGACCGGACGGCGCTGTGGCAGGTGGAGGAACTGACGGCTGAGTAGCTCCGGCTGTCATGGAGCGCGGAGTTCTCTTCCCTTCCGGCGTGCCTGTACTCCATGTGTCCTCTCGGGCACGTTCCGTGATGTCCTGCATGGTGGCCCGGAGGGGCTCCGCTTACACGGTGAACTTTGAACTCTGCATCTCCTGGATGGCGCCGTGGAGAGCGTCGATGTTCTCGAATCTACAGCCGGCCGCATGGTCGTGGCCGCCACCATCGAAGTGTTCGGCGATCTGCCGGGCATTCAGCCTGCCGCCGGCGATCGAGCGGAGCGAGCAGCGCACCGACCAGTTGTCCTGAATGGCGTAGATGAGCGCAACGACGTTGGGCGATGCCTCGTGATGCTCGCAGAGATAGTTGCCGAGCTCCGAACTGAACGATGTGGAGTTCACCACAAGGAGACGTGTACCGTGGCTGATGGAGAGATCCACCGCCTGCCGCGCAGAGCGCTGCACCTGCGAATCGACCATCGTAAGGATCGCATGACCGCTCCGTCTGCGGGATTCCAGCCACGCACCCTCCGATTCCATCGATTCGCGCAGTTCCTCCTCCATCTCCGCGAGCACTCCCTGCATGATGTTCAGCGCCGCGTTCACCTCGCGTGAGTGCGGCATCTTCCATTCCCAGATGTCCTGGTCCGCCACGTACTGTAGCAGGAGAGGTGTCTCCAGTTCCTCGTTGAAATGTTCATTGAAATACTTCCAGACCAGCGTGGCACCGCTGAGCCCCGGTCCGACCTGAACGAAGGTTTCGTCGCAGAAGCTCTTCAATACTTCGATCTTCTCCAGCATCGTTACATGATGGTCGATACAGACGACGCGCGGATCATCCGTGGCCAGCCTTCCCGATGCGCGCAGATGCCCGATCAACTGCTCGTATTTCACGGGCGAAAGCGCGATGTCAACCGTGTAGATCTCATCAACCTCGTGCTCGGGCCGTACTTCACGCTCCAGGTAGTACTCCGGGAAGGGTTGATCCCAGTCGGTGGCGTAGGAAAGCGGACAGAATCGCAGGTCACGGTCGGCACCGGTGTGGCCGGCGGTCCGGAGTCTGTACTCAAGCGCGGCCGCCGAGGCGGCGCCGTCGTTGCAGGGAGAGTGATAGAAGCAGAGTGTCGTTCGCATTCAGTCGTTGTATACGGCGGCGGATGACCGCCCTGGTCCATTGTAGTATATGATGCTCTTATTGCCGTCTGGCGGCATTTTCGCATCCGAATATGCATGCACGGGGATTCCCGCAGATCTTCTATGATTCCGGAGCTTCCGGCGAACTTACGGTATTGCCGGATTTTTCCCGGAGCGTTTAGTTTAGTGGAATGCGGGCACGGCGGTCGATATGTAGTTTCTTCCCAGTTGGTCCGCCTCCGATTGTGGCTGATCTTCTTGGTTGTTTTGGGTTTGGGAATAAGTTCGTTTGCAATAACGGTTAATCCCTGCCCTGTAATGACCCCCTATCATCATGAAGTCTCCAAAATCCCGGCGCAGCCTCCCCTGGCACGCTTCCTCATCCAGTGAAATCATCCACCCCCCCATTGCACCATGAGTGAAGCACCTTCCCCCACAACTCCTCAGTCGAACATCGTGCCCGAGCCGATCAGCCCCCTGCGATCGAGACCGTGCTTCAGTGGTGAACTCCACATCGTTCAGTTCGGAGCTCGGCAACTATCTCTGCGAGCATCACGAGGCATCGCCCAACGTCGTTGCGCTGCTCGCTCCGGCGCCGCATCGATTCTACTCCCTCCGAACCATACAACTTTTCCTGGGGGTGGATACAGTGCAATAACGGAAATATCGCCCTGGTATGATTTCCCCCTGTCAGGCAGAGGCCGCCGCAGCCTCGCGGATGACAGCCGCCGCAGTACGAACCTGCTCCATTGATACATCATAGTGGAATACCGCACGCAGCTTCTTCCTGAATGCGGCCGAGACCATGACGCCCCGCCCGGCGAGCAGCGCGGCAAAGGAACCGGCGGGGCTATCCCCAATCGAAAACAGGACGATGTTGGTTTCCGGAGCGCTCAGGATTCGTACGCCGGAGGCGCCCTCAAGCATGGATGCGAACTCCGCGGCCTTGGCGTGATCCTCGGCAAGACGATCGATGTTGTGCTCCAGAGCGTATAGTCCGGCCGCGGCAAGAATGCCCGCCTGCCGCCATCCACCGCCCCAGATCTTCCGGAACTTCCGCGCCTTCTCCACCTGCTCCCTCGATCCAACCATCACTGATCCTACCGGCGCACCGAGCCCCTTGGAGAGACAAACGGAGACGGTATCGAATCCTTCGGCGTACTGCCGCGCGGAAATTCCGCTGGCCACAACTGCATTCCAGATCCGTGCGCCATCCATATGCAGCGCAATTCCTCGCGCACGCGCCAGCGCCGCAATCTCCGAGATGCGGAACATGGGGATGATACGTCCCCCCTCCCTGTTATGTGTCTGCTCTAATGCAATAACGGCAGTTCGCGGAAGGTAGTAGGCATCCTCGCATATCGCCTCGTCGATATCCTCCACATGCATGCATCCTGCCTCATCCGGTATCGTGTGAAGCTGTATGCCGCTCAGCAGCGCCGGTGCCCCGGTCTCATAATTGAAGATGTGGCTGTTTGCCCCGACGATCGCCTCATCCCCCGGCGAGGTGAGCGCCTTCAGACAGAGCTGGTTGCTCATCACCCCCGTCGGCACAAAGAGCCCGGCCTCCTTTCCGAGCATGTCCGCCACCCTCTCCTGAAGCTGGTTCACCGTCGGATCCTCACCGTAGACGTCGTCCCCCACAGGGGCGCCTGCCATCGCCCGGATCATTCCTTCATCCGGCCTGGTTACCGTGTCGCTGCGCAGATCTATCACACTCATATGGTTATGGTTTGGCTGAACTGATCCCTCCTCGCGAACGGAGGCCTCAATATCTACATGAACGTCGCCGATACACCGCATTGAACTACCGGCTGCAGCGGGAAGAGCATTGCCTCCAGTAACGCTTTAACATACGGGCTCTCTCTCTTCAACCAGTTTTTCATTTGATTTCGCGCGTTTTTCAGACATATTGGTTTCTAATGTCCTTCGGAGCGATCGGACGACCTTATGAATATCAGCGTCAAATGTACCCCGGCAATGATCGCATCGGAGAGCGAGCTGCGTCATGCGACGGTTGTCGTGATCGACGTGCTGCGCGCTACCAGCACGATCATAACGGCGCTGATGGCCGGCGCTCGCGAGGTCATTCCAGCCGTCGCGACCGACGAGGCGGTGGCCATTGCACACAGGCTGGGAACCGACCGGACGATCCTCTGCGGCGAACGTGACGCGATCAAGGTGCAGGGATTTCATCTGGGAAATTCGCCGGCCGAATATACGCCCGAGGTGGTCCTTGGAAAAACGATTGTGCTGACGACCACGAATGGTACGCCGGCGCTTGCACGGGCACGGCACGCAGAGCGGGGAATCTGCGGCGCGCTGCTGAATGCGGGCGAGGTTGCCCGGTACCTTGCACGGCGTGAACCGGACGAACTGCTCCTCCTCTGTTCCGGCACGAACGGCGGCTCATCGCTCGAAGATATGCTGGCCGCCGGGGCGATCGTTGCGGAGCTGCGTACGCTCCTCCCCGCCGAGCGATTCAGCCTCACCGATGGGGCAAGGGGAGCGATGATGCTGTTCGACGATCTCCGCGATGACCTGGCCGGCGCGCTCGCCTCCAGCGATCACGGACGCAGGCTGGCCGGGCTGGGACTCGAAGCCGATATCCGGTTCTGTGCGCAACTGAACATGAAGGACGCCCCGGTTCCGGTGATCGACGGCTCCTCCATCCGGCCGTATCATGAAGCTGAACATCCCGGCGGACGGATGGCGACGCGGTTCATATAGAGCGGGCGGCTGCTCCCTGGGAGATGCCGCGATGATGCTCCCCAACGGGCCGCGTTGCCAGCACTCTTTCGCCGGCAGGTCCGCAACCGGTACCGGAAACAGATATTCATCAGGTCATGAGTAACCAAGCCTATCCCGAAGTCACGCTGCTGCGCGGCAAGAGTCCGGGAAATGTTGCCGAGGAACGGGACGGTGGACCGGCAGCTCCGCGCCGTGCCCGGCGATCGCCACAGAAGGACTCTCCCGGCGGCAAGGGAACGAAGAAGCAGGCCAATCCCGATGAGCGTCTGCGGCAGGTGATCTCCATCCTGCTGGTGCTCGCGGGGGTGCTGCTGCTGCTTGCTCTGATCAGCTATACGCCGCGCGACCAGGCAAATGCCGACGTGGGGCTGCGCGATTTCTTCGGGCTCTTCACGAACGATCCCGCAATCGCGGCAAAGGCCGATACCACCGAGAACTGGCTTGGCCTGCTCGGCGCGTTCATCGCCAATTTCCTGATCAATCATACCGTGGGCTACGGTACCATCGTTCTGCCGGCGCTCATCGGACTGTGGGGACTCGCGATCTATCGGGGAAACAGCTATGAGCGGATGACACGGATTTCGCTCTACACGCTGCTGGTGGCGACGATCGTTGCATCGCTCTTCGGAACGATGCAGCTCGTGAGCTGGATGGTGCACCCGGCGCACGAATGGAGCGGCGTCATCGGCGCGTTCATCGCCACGATACTTACGGGACTTATCGGCACTATCGGCTCCTTCCTCATGCTGCTGGCCGGGCTTCTCATCGCGATGATCTACGCCACAAACAGCGACCTGGCGCAGGCGATAGCATTTGCCCGCGCACGGCTTGCAAAGCTGCGTGAGGGAATCGCGGCGTCGAAGTCGGCCGTATCGGCCAAGCTCGGGCAGGTCGCCGCCGATGCAGATGGCAATGGCAGAGCGGCTGGCACGGATGCCGCAGGCAGACAGGCAGGCGGATCAGGCTACGTCGCCGATAACGAGCCCGCCCAGATGATGCGCCGCCTGCGGCCTGTCCCCGATGAAACGCCGGCACCGGCGGGACGTGCCGGACAGCGCGGACAGGGAGCTTCACCGCGGGCCGATATTCCCATGCCGGAACCACGAGTGATGCGTCCGGCCGTTCCGGTCGAACAGCAACGGGAAACACCCCCGCCTCCCCCCTCCCCCACCGCAGCCGATCGCTCCTTCCGGGACGATCCGCTGCTCGTCAATGCCGCAAGAGAGGCGATGGCCAGGGAAGCGATGGAGGCGGATCATGGCGAGGTTCCGCACCACGTGCAGGAGCAGGCGTACGAACCTGTGGCGCCGACACGTGAGAGTGTACGAATCACACATGATGCTCCGCCGCCACCGCCGCCGGCCTCCACAAGCCGCCTGACATTGAACGTACAGGACGGCGAGACGGCGGCCGATCTGGAATCCAACGACAGTGGGGCGCTGGTGGCCCGGCAGAGCGACGAGCAGATCAGGTACGTTCCGCCGCCGGTTGACCTGCTGGTACCACAGAACGAGGAGGCGGCAGTCCGCGACGACGAGTTGAAGGAGAATGGCCGCATCCTTCAGGAGAAGCTGGCGACCTTCAATATCCAGATCGAGAACCTGACGGTGACTCCGGGACCGGTGGTGACGCTGTACGAATTCGTGCCGGCCGCGGGCATCAAGATTTCGCAGATCGAATCGCTTGCCGATGATATCGCTATGGCGATGAAGGCGCGCGGCATCCGCATCATCGCGCCGATCCCGGGCAAGGGAACGGTCGGCGTGGAGATTCCGAATCACAAGCCGGCGATGGTCCGCATCCGTTCGGTGATCAACACGGCGAAGTTCCGCGAGGCGGAGCAGCGGCTGCCGCTGGCGCTGGGCAAGACCACGATCGGCGAGGTCTTCTGCGATGATCTTGCGAAGATGCCGCACCTGCTGATCGCCGGAGCCACGGGCTCGGGCAAATCGGTGGGCATCAATGCGATTCTCACCTCGCTGCTGTACAAGATGCACCCGCGCGATCTGAAGCTGGTGATCATCGATCCGAAGAAGATCGAGCTTTCCCAGTATCGCGCGCTGCGCAATCATTTTCTGGCGCGCTGCCCGGATATCGATGAGGAGATCATCACCAATCCACAGAACGCCGTGCTGGCGCTGAAGTCGCTGGAACTGGAAATGGACCGCCGCTACGACATTCTGGCGAAGGTCGGACAGCGGAACATCCACGACTACAACGTCAAGGTCGAGGAGGGGCGCTATGAGGATGCAGAGGACTTCCATCATGTGAAGCTGCCATACATCGTGCTGATCCTGGACGAGCTGGCGGACCTCATGATCACCGCGGCACGCGAGGTGGAGGAACCGATAGCACGACTGGCGCAGCTTGCGCGCGCCATCGGCATCCATCTGATCGTGGCAACGCAGCGCCCTTCGGTGGATGTCATCACCGGCGTGATCAAGGCGAACTTCCCTGCGCGCATCGCCTACCAGGTGGCATCCAAGATCGACTCGCGGACCATCCTGGACATGAACGGCGCCGAACAGCTTCTCGGCAACGGCGATATGCTCTATCTCCCCGGCGGACAGCCCAAGCCGCTTCGCCTGCAGAATGCATTCGTCTCTACGGAGGAGGTCGAGGAGATCTGCGAGCGGATCGGCAGGCAGAAGGGCTACACCGTTCCATACATGCTCCCCTCCGTCACCGAAAAGGCCAAGCGTTCCGGCGGCGCCGTGGGCAACGAGCGCGACGAGCTCTTCGAGGAGGCGGCACGGCTCGTGGTGCGGCACCAGCAGGGATCGGTCTCGCTGATCCAGCGGCGCCTGAAGGTTGGCTACTCCCGCGCAGCCCGCATCGTCGATGAACTGGAGATGGCCGGCATCGTCGGCCCGTTCGATGGCTCCAAGGCCCGCGCCGTGCTGCTGGAAAGCGAGGCGGAACTTGAAGCGTATGTGTAAAAGGCAAAGGTCAAAAGGCAAAAGGCAAAAAGGGGGAGCGGCCGGCCGGGGGAAGTCAGGCCCGCTCCGTTCTTTGCGCCTTTGCGTGGAATCCTTCTCCTGTTCGATTTCCCCACCACCCTGAGTACAAAATGAGTAGCCGGGATATTCGCGTCAGCGATAGATTCCCATCATCTTCTGCCACGCATAGCGTAACGACATACAGGGAAGACCCATGATCTACTTCATCTGTCCCAGCAACCACACGCACATTAACTATGCGCCCGGCAATCCAAGCAACGACTGGTGTTGTGGCTGGCCGAACTGCGGCGCACGGCTGCGCTATTCCCCGACCTACCTCTTCGTGTATCAGAAGGCGGAAATGATGCCGGCGATCTATGCGCCCGGCGGCGCTCCCATCAGCGAATTTCATATGGGGCAGTACGAGGGATTCAAGCTGAACCCCAGGATGAGCCATTTATTCGATCCGCAGCCGAACATTCAAACAACCACATCGATTTCCAATCTGAATTCCACCTCCACCAGCATGGACGACGAACAATTTTCGCCGCCACCGACCTCCCACATTCCCCCCGTCTTTGTGGAGATGACCTTCTACCAGCCCGTCATCGTGGAATCACAGTCGCAGGAAACTCTCTATCCGGTGCTCGACCAGAAGGGCTACCTCTTTCTATGCCGCAACGGGAAGTTCGGTCCGTACAAACCCGGAAATCAGATCATAGACCCCGACGAGACCGTGCCGGAGCCGGGTGTCGTCGGCAGGCATGATGCGCAGGGGTATTGCCGTCACCAGTATCACCCGGGCATCATCATGGGCCGGAATGAATCGAACAAGAGATTTTATGGCCAGGGCCAGATATCATATCCGGACTATGTTGTTCAAAAGGAAGGGATCACCTATTCCATAGAACTGAAGACGCCGCGGGGGAGGTCATTCAAGAAATATCTCGGTGAACATTTTTACGAGGAGATGGTGTTCAGCTCGGGCCGCAGCATCGTGCAGGAACTGGAGATACGCCGTGGGTTGACGCCGAGCCAAGTGGAAATATGCCTGCTGTTCGATATCCGCAATATTGATGATGATGACCAGGTGCTGACCGATCTGAAGAATAATATCGCTTCGCGTCTCGGACGGAAAAACTGGTGGATGACGAACATCAATGGCGTGATGTTCTACAAACGTTCCGGCCTTACCAAGCGCTTCACTATCTCGGATGTCCTGGCGGGACAATCGATCAACAATACCATGCAGCAGAAGAACATCATGTCGTTCTTCACCAATAATAAGAACCAGACCAAGTAGATTTCCCCGTGCACTGCCGTCGGCCACCTCCCGCATGGAGAAGAAAAACTCGCGCAATTGAACGCGAGCTTTATGCGGTCGTCAGACGCTCCAGCACCTGCTTCGAATATGCCGGAAGCTGTCCCGCGCGGATGACGACATTCGGCGTCGGCAGCGATCCCGGCATGGGGTTCTCGATGAGATCACGATAGGTTTCGTCGTAGTAATGGAGCGTGCGCTGCTTATCGGTTGCGACCACGAGCAGCGGATTCACGCCTGGCGTGGTGGCCGCAACGTCGATGAATCGCACATCACCATTGCCAAGTCTGTGTGATGCGCCTGCCCGAACGCGCGCGAACTGCACGTCGAACTGCGGAGTATCGCCCAGAAGTTTAGCGCAGCAGGAGAAGAGGAAATTATTCGAGACATGCGCCCCCTGCCGCGTGATGATGGTAAGCGGCGAACGTCGGCGCAATCCGCGCGAATAATTCACGAAGGCGCAGAGCCCGCGCGTGAAATCCATGCGATTGTCGGTAAGAATCACCGCCTTCACCGCGAGAATTCTCTTGATCTTCGCCTCCTGATAGAGCGCAAGCAAAACCTCCGGGCGCGGATTGATTACACAGACGGCCCCCTCATAGGCAACCAACGTACCGCTGATCACCCCCTCATCGGTGATATATACCTCCGCCTGATGTTTTCTATCGTACCAAACGTGTTTACTGAACATGGCTCGTAACGTATCAGTTACAATGGGGGGATGTACGGCAACAATCTCACGGAAGAGCCGGTTGTTAGCGGATGGTGTCGGAGGTGGGTTCCCCTCCGACATCTGCCGGTGCCCACTTTATGAATTATGCGGGCAGTTGCCCGGCTCCGGGCATTCCGCGAAAATCTGGAAGGAATGATCCACCACGTGGAGCCCGGCCTTGTCTGCGATCTGCTTGCGGATGCTGAGCAACTGCGGGTGCACGAACTCGCTGATATGCCCGCACCTGACGCAGATGAGATGATCGTGATGCGGCTCGTCGAAGCCGATCTCGTAATAACTCCGCCCTCCCCGAAAATTATGCTTGACGATGAGCCCCGCCTTCTCCAGCAGTTCCAGCGTGGAATAAACCGTGGCACGACTGATGCGCTGTCGCTCCAGCACCATCGCGGCGTACAGCTCATCAGCATTGAAATGGCCGACACGGTTCAGCACCGCCTCCAGCACCTTGAACCGCTCGCTGGTGGAGCGATAATGTTCGTGCGAAAGAAATTTCGCGAACGTATCAACCGCCTTCTTCTTCAGATCATCGCTGAGAATGCGATCCTCCTCATGAAGCTCCTTCGTCTCCTGGGGCTTCACATCCTTCTGCTCGTCGGCGATCTCTTTTTTTCGTTTACCAGGCATGATTCCTCCCCTGCCAGGAGTTTCTTCATCGATCGTATCCGTATCGGCGGTAATCCGAACCGATAATAGCATCCATCCCACATTTCGTATGTCAACTCTGTCTCAATGACTGAACCGTAAAGCATCAATGGAATACATTCACTGATACGTCAGCTCCGCCGTCTGCGACTGCGTCAGCCGTCCGTGCAGCACCACGTCCGGACCGCCCGGCTGAACCGGCCCGCTCGCGTCAACATCCATTGTCATCGTAAGCTGTGCCTTTACGATGCCCATCGTCTCATCCAGCGGGTACTGCCCCTCGAACTGAACGATGGCGGCGACATTCCGCTTGTTGAACGCCTCAATCCCGGGGATATTCACATTCTTCAAATCCAGATCGACCCGAACCTTGTACGTCGGAATCTCCCGCACGGTGGAAAGGCCGATGAGCGTCGCCCTGCCGGTGACATCCCTGTCGGAGACCTCGAATCCCCCCTTCTCGTTCAGATCACTCACGGCCTTGCTGATATTGATGTCCCAGCTCCCCCCCACAAACTGCGGCTTGCCGGTTCCGAAATTCTCATCAGCCTGGGCAGTGTTGAACCGGCCGATCGCGTTGCCTATATCCTCCAGCACCTGCTCCGGCAGCGTTCCCGTCACCGGCACGAACTCCTTCTCGTCGATCCGCTGGATCACCTGCGTGCCGGACGGGACCACCTCGATGGTGTCGCCGCCGATGAACTTCAGGCACTTGAATATCTCGTAGCGTACCTGGGCCGGCTCCGCATCCAGCACCTCGCCATCCGCAAGCAGGTAGATCTTCACGAGCGAGTCCTGGTGCATGATCATCTCGGCACCGGATGTCATCGACATCGTCTGCCGCGATTCCGTCCAGGTGACGAGCGAGAACTTCTGGCCGGCATTCCAGGGACGGCTCAGCTTGAGCTTGTAGGGCTGCGCCGCGACGGTGGAGACCGACATGAGGAGCAGAAGCAGGGGCAGAATACTATGTCTGGCTGTCATATACCCATCACCCGTTGAAGATTCCCGGCAGCCTGAAGACGCCGCGCGGAATAGTAACCGGGGGACGGGCGCAATCAGTGGCCCGCCATATCCCATCCGGCAAAATATCATTCCCCGGTCACACCTTCCCCGGTCACACCTTATGACCGCGATGCTCCTGCATCGCAGGCACGTGCGCCCGAACGTCGGCGGCCGGGCGGGAGACGGAATACCCGTCACCACCACCTGCGGCCGGCATGCCGCCGTCCATCAGGGGCTCGATTTCGCGACGGCGGCGGAAGATGGAGAAGAGGAATCCGCCCACCATCACAACCACGCCCACCCAGACGAGCGAGATGAACGGCTTGACCGATACATCGAGCGTCAGCGCCGGGATGGAGGGAGGCGCCGGATGCGACTGCGAGGAGAAGACCAGCATGGCCTCCGAATTCGACAGATTTTCGCGATCGGCATTCAGCGCATAGAACCCGACATTGATATCGGTGCCGGGAATGTTCACCGGCAGGTACTGCCCGCTGCCGATCGAAAGATACGAGGTGAGGTAGCTGCTGGAATCGCCACGGATCACCTCCACCACCGCCCCCTGCATCCCCTCGGCGGCCGCACGGCCCATATCGAACTTCTCGAAGCGCACAACGATTGAACTGTCGAAAGGGATCGGCACGCTCTCCCCCTTGCGCAGCGTCACCTTGGGATCGCCGCCGTCGTAATCCACCGCCTTCGGCGAGAGATAGATATCCTTGGTTGGACGGTAGAGAATGCCAGGCTCCATGAACGCGGATTCGCGCTTGTTGTAATCGCTGAGGAAGGTGATCGGCGCGACATCGTACCGGCTTCCCCCCTTCACCATCGTCACATTGTGGCGGTACTTCTCACGGTCCAGCTTCTCCTGTTCGATCCGCTCCATTCCGTTGTAGGTGATCGTGTAGCCGAAGACATCGGCCGGCTTTCCCTGCACCAGCCGGACATGCTGGGTCTCGCTGTAGCGGGAAGTGAAGATCACGCCGAGCATCAGCAGGGCGATGCCGGAATGAGAGATGTAGGCACCGAGGAACCGGGGATTGCCACGCATCACCTTCAGGCCGATCTGCACATTCACCACCAGCGCCAGCAGCGAACCGAAGCCGAGCGCGATATAGACGGGATCGTGGATACCGAGGAGGGACAGCCCGACGGTGCCGGCCACGGATATGGCGAGCGCCACGCCGGTCTGCCTGAAAAATTCGTTCGGCGTCGTGTTTTTCCACTTCAGGCGCATGCTGAGGGCATTCACCAGCACCAGCGCAATGGCGACCGGAAGATGGATGGTGTTATAGAAATCGGGCTGGATGGCGATCTTCGGGCGGCCGAACCAGGAAATGATGATGGGCCAGCTCGTACCGATCAGAATAACGGTAGCCGAGGCCAGCAGAACGGCGGAGCCGATACCCAGCGCATTTTCGCGCGACATCAGCGGGAAATCGACGGCGGCTCTGCGCAGATCCTTCCACCGGCGTGCGAGCGCAACGCATCCCAGCCCCACGAAGATCACGATCATCGCCAGCAACACCCAGTAGACGAACCACCCCGGCGCCACGAAGCTGTGCACCGACGTATCGCCGAGCACTCCCGACCGCGTCAGGAAGGTGGAATACAGGATAAGCCCGAAGGCAACCGTCGCCAGGACGAAATTCGTCCTGGCCAGTCCCCCGATCCTGTCCGGAACGCCGGGCGTGCGCGAGACCGTGCCCGTACGTTTCTGCACCAGCATGGTATGCACGAGCGCCACACACGCAAGCCAGGGAATCAGCGAGGAATTCTCCACCGGGTCCCACGCCCAGAATCCTCCCCAGCCGAGCGTCTCGTACGCCCACCATCCGCCGAGCATGATGCCGAAGCCCAGCACCATCGATGCGAAGAGCACCCATGGCAGGGAGATGGCGATCCAGCGCTGGTAATCTCGCTTGATAAGCCCGGCGAGCGCAAAGACGAAGGGAACGGTCATCGCCGCGAATCCGGTGAAGAGGATCGGCGGATGGATCGTGATCCAGATATTTTCGAGCTGCGGGTTCAGCCCCCGGCCGTTCGCCGGCACGAAGCCCGCGGGGATGTTCTCCCCGGGGAACGACTGGAAGATTGTGCGGAACGGGGACTTCACCAGCAGGATGAGCAGCAGGCAGAACAGCACCATCATGAATGGCGCCATCACCTCCGCCTCGTACCGCACCCGCTGGGCATAGCCCAGGACAAAGACGCCCATCAGCGCCGTCAGCAGCGTCCAGAGCATGAAGCTCCCCTCCTGCCCCGCGTAGAAGCTGGCCAGGAGGAACGGGCGGGCAAGATTCGTCGAGGAATACTCGTGGACGTAGGTGTACTGGAACTGATGCGTCAGAATCAGGTACATCAGCACGGCGGAGGCGAAGAGGAAGCTTATCACCCCGCCGTGGAAGCCGAAGCGGGCAATGCGGAAGTACCGGTCGGTGGCGCCACCTCGCATCGCCATGACATAGCATACCCCGGAAATGAGCGTCATGGCGAATGCGAGCGAGAGAAAGATCGATCCTAGCATATCGTGCGACCAGCGGCCTGCAGCCGGTGAATGTAGCAGGGCCGGAACCAGCGGTCGGCCCTGACGATTATTGTACCACGACGGCTGGCGCCGTCAGTGAAAGCTGATGCCCTTGGCGTGAAAACGATCGCCACAGACATGTCCGGAAACGGAGATGCGGCTATTCGTCTTCGCGGCATCTGCGACCTTCGATGCAGGAATCTCCTCCTGCCCGTCATAGAAGACCTTCGATTCGGTGCCGTCGGCATCGGTCATGTAGAACGTCAGCGTAGTTCCCTCGGGGACGACCTCCCTCTCGATGACGCTGCCGGGGACGATCACCTTCTTGACCGATTCGTCCACCCCGGCCGCCTGCGTGAAGGTGTATTCCGGGATATCGACCGACGAGGCGGCATAGATGACCGTGCCGACCACGACGACGAGGAAGAATATGATGAAGAGAGTTCGCCGTTGCATGACATTCTCCGTCTACATGCGTGTAATGCGCCCGTGCCGGGATCACAGCAGCCGGCGCAGGCAGCACGATGATATGCTCCCGCTACCAGCGGAACCCCGCAGGGCCTCACCGCTCACCACTCCCCCCTTTTTGCCTTTTGCCTTTTGACCTTTGCCTTATCAATATCCTTCGCCCGCCCCGGCATGCGGTACGATTCCCGATCCCCCCGATTCATATTTGGAGGGGCACTTGGTCAGGATGCCGGTCGCCGCAAATGTCCCATTCTCCACGGCCCCGGTGACGACGATGGAGGTTGCGATCTCGAAGTTGTTCGGCTTCGCCCCCTCCAGCTCCACGGGCATTTCGCGCCCCTTCTCGTCGCGCATGACGAAGCTGAACCTGTTGGCGTCGGGATCATACTTCTGTCCCTTGTCGCGCACCCAGGTGCCAGATATCTGCGCGCGGCTGCCGGTGGCTGTGGCGCCGGCAAAATCCATGTATTCGATCTTCTTGTTCTCCACGGAGAAGACCGCCGTTGCCACGACGACAAGGGCAGCGACGATACCGATGATGTACTTTGGCTTCATAGCACCTGAAGACAGTAGTTCGTAGAGTCCTGAACGTCGGCATCCGGAATTCTTCGCCCGGCATCTGCGGGAAAGTTTTCCGGGTCCGTTAACCGGGGCGCAATCTCCCCCGGCGCCAGCCGCGGATTCAGCGGCCCGCCTCCTCGCGTTCCAGCATCCGGACACGGGCGTCGATCCGGTTAAGATAGATGACCAGACCGAGGAAGATCAATGTCGCGACAATCAGCGCGACGTACATCGAATTATCGACGAGAAACTGCATTTCGCTGGGTCTCCGGAAAAAGTGTCACGGTAGACGAACCACATCGGAGCCGATTGCCGTCACGACATTTTCATGCATGGCGTTGTTTTCAGCCGATCCGGCCATCCTCCTCCGCCGGCGAAGTTCCACCAGCCCCGTCCTTATACGAACGTTCAGCATCCAGAAGAAGAGCATTGTGAAGCTGAACATGGAGAGGGCGAACAGAATCTGCTTGGTCGGGTTGAGCGTATCCTCCTCGGGGGAGAGAACAGGCCCGATATTGCCGCTATCGGCCGCACCCGGATGCAGGCCGGTCACCAGCCGCGGCAGCACGAAGATGAAGAACAGAACCGGAAGGGCAAGCAGGATGAGATAGACCGAGGAGACACGCGCCCGCTGGTCCTCGTTCGGGAGCGCCGAGCGGAGCGCGAAGTATGCGCCGTAAATCACCAGGACGAGGAAGATCGACGTCTGGCGCGGGTCCCAGTTCCAGAACGCGCCCCAGTTGAACTTCGCCCAGACGGCCCCGGTGACAGTCGCCAGGATGCAGAAGATGGCTCCAAGCGCCGCCGCCGCAACCGCACGGACATCGTCCTCGGGACGGCGCCTGCGCAGATAGAGGATGGCGAAGCCGAATGCCATAAACCACGCAAGCTGCGAGAGCCAGGCGCTGGGGACATGGAAATAGAGGTTGCGGGCACGCTCCTCCAGTCCCGGGATCAGGGGGAGCGTGGCGATGGGATCGCGCGAAACAAGGCGCCGCGCCACATATCTGCGCTCGCCACGGAGGAAGCTCGTGGAGAGGATCACGCGCTCGCCGGCCGCCAGTTTCTCCGGGACCGTGGAAACATCGATCGGCTCGCGGTTGCCCCGGGAATCCTCCAGCACCACCATTCCATCGGTCGGCTTCTCGACGATCGTCCCGTACAGAGGCTGCGGCACTTCGTCGTTGCGGCTCATCGTGACAGTGGTGAACGAGGGGAAATCGCCCCCCGTGGGGAGACCGAACGCCGCAATCACGGTCGCCATGAGGGCTGCCATCGTCAGCCAGCGCCACCATGCGGGTTTGGCTCTGGAGATCCCGCCGGGGAGAAATCCGAGAACCAGCGCGAGGGTTATGCCACCGCCGATCAGAATGCCTTTGAGCATGGCTCTATTCTTTCCAGATGAGATCGAAGAGGAAATAGCTGACGAGCATCACGGCCGCCGCATAGAGTGCAAGCAGCCCGAGATCATCCGCCATATTGCCGAGCGTGATGCCGAGCATCGCCCGCCGCAGCAGATCGACGCCGAGGAGCACCAGCGGCAGGATCACCGGAAACGCCAGCACCGGATAGAGCGCCCCCTTTGCTCCGGACCGTGCTATCAGCGCCGCGATGATCGTCAGAGCACCGGCGAATCCCAGGCTGCTGACGGCCACGATGACGACGAACGCCCCGGGGGATTTCACCTCCACATTTCCCATCATCACAAGGAAAAGCAGCGCCAGAAGGGTATTGCTCAGCAGTGCCAGAAGGATGTTGACCAGCAGCTTTCCGAAATACACGGGCGTGGGCGGAAGCGTCAGCCGCAGCAGCAGCGCGGTTCCACGCTCCTCCTCGCTGATGAACGAACGTCCGAGGCCGGTAACGGCCGTAAAGAACATGCTGACCCAGATGAGCGCCGCCGCGATGCCGCTGCTCATCCGCTCCGGACCGGCGCTGAAGGCGATCACCGCCACCGTCACCACGACGAACATCGCCAGGGAGTTCAGCGCATAGCGTGTACGCAGCTCGCTCCGCAGATCCTTGCGGGCAACGGCGATGGTCTGGCGTATCAACGGCAACATTATAGCTGCAAAGTTAGGGATTGCGGGAGAATGGCAGCGAGAGACTTTATGTTGATACGTATCCGCGCACGAGGAAAGGATGGGAGCGATGCATGGAACGATGCGCTGCGGAAGGCAGGTCCAGGGAACGCGCATGCCGTTGATGGATCGACCAGACTCCGGCAAAGTTGGCCGATCCATCATCTGTGCCCGGCATGCGCGCCCCTGGTACACCATTCCGTTGCAGCGATATCGATACGCTTGTTCAATAGACAGATGTGGCGGTGCATTTGTCGCAGGGATGACGGAACGTGGCGAACCCGGGCACCTTCGGGGCAGCGGGGCGCTTGACGGTGGCACGCCCGGCTGCACCTCGCCGGGGCGGATGGCCGTTTATCAGCATGAACGGAGCGTCCTCCCGCCGCTGGAGCGGGTTTCACCGGAACGGGAGCGGATGCCGATTTTTCACCTCTCCCGAGGTTTACCGTTCACCTTTGAATGCTGGCGGTTGCACTTCTCCCACCAGCCCTTCAAACCCATCGACGAACGCATCCCAGGTGTACTTACGGCGCTCTTCGACGATCTGTTCGGAGAAGCGCCGGATCGTATTTCCCTGGAAGAGCCGCTCCACCGCCCCGGCAATTCCCCGGGGAGAGGCATCCTTCAGTACGAAGCCGGTCTCCCCGTCGATCACCACCTCGGAAAGGCTGCCGACGTCGGTCACGACGACCGGTGTGGCGAAGTTGTAGGCGATCTGTACGATGCCGCTGTTGGTGGCGGAATGGTAGGGCAGCACCAGGATATCGGCGGCGGAGAACCAGTCGGCCACCTCCTCATTCGCCACATAGCGATTGTGGATGGTAACATGATCCCCGACGCCCCCTTCGCGGATCTGCCGGAGATAGGGCTCAGGATCGTCGAAGAACTCCCCCACCACCAGCAGGTGCGCATCCGGGATGCGGCGCACGATCTCCGGCATGGCGGCGAGCAGGCGGTCCAGCCCCTTGTATTTCCGGACGAAGCCGAAGAAGAGGATGACCTTCGGCGCGGTGATGCCGAGCCTGGCGCGAACATCCTCCGCCGGCAGGCGCGCACCGAACTGCTCATAGGTCGGATGCGGAAGCATCACCTGCGGCAGTGCCGGGAAGAGCCGGGCGAGGTCGTTCCTGACGGTTGATGACTGGGTGATAGCCATCGTGCAATAACGGAAAAAGAAGCGGGTGAAGACCATGTCGCCGGGACGGTGCTCGTGCGGGATCAGGTTCTCGCAGATCACCATCGTGTTCCTCCGCTCCCTGTCCAGCACGCTTCGCGCTATCGTCCCGAATGATGGACCGAAGAACGGCAGCCAGAACTTGAATGCATATAGATCGTACCTGCGCCGCTTCAGCTCCCTTCCCACCGCCAGCCAGTTCAGCGGGTTGATCGAATCGATCATCCGTTCCGAAGCTATCGCCTCAGCCCCCCCATCCCCCGACAGTTCCTCCTGAAATTCCCCGGGATACAGGAACTTCGGGTACTGCCGCGTGAAGGTTATCACGTCAACCTCGTGCCCGCGGCGGCGCAGATAGGTGCAGAGCATGTTGGTGTGATGAGCTATTCCACCGCGATAGGGATAGGCGGGTCCGACAAGGGCAATCTTCATTCGTACAGCGTTGGAGGTAAGGGGCCAGTGGCTGGTCGTCAGGTGCTGCGGGGGAAACTCCACCCCTTCAGCCACCGGAAATCGCCCGCAGGCCGGCAGGACAGGCATCAATATATCGCCGAAATTCGTCCTCCCAGATCCACGGTGCGGGAGCGTTCCGGCGACGCATGCTGAATCTTTGCAAACTCTCGTGACCGTTTCAATCGGCAAATGATGTTAGATTTGTGAATCTATGAACGTGAGCGAGATCGATAAGCCCCTCTGCAACTGCGGCGTCGTCGGTATCTACAACCACCCGCAGGCCGCTCTGATGACCTATTACGCCCTGCATGCTCTCCAGCATCGGGGACAGGAGTCCGCCGGCATCGTCGCCTCCCGCACCGGCGAGAACTCGGACGGAAACCGAAAGTTCGCGAGCCACAAGGCCCACGGGCTCGTGCTCGACATCTTCTCGGACTCGGATATCCTGATACGCGATCTGCGCGGCGATGCCGCAATAGGACACAACAGGTATTCGACGACGGGCTCGAATATCAAGCGCGCCAACATCCAGCCCTTCTACAGCCAGTACCATCACGGCAATCTGGCGCTCGCCCACAATGGCAACCTGACGAACACGCTCACCGTCCGCCGCAATCTGAGCAACGAGGGCGTGCTCTTTCAGACGACCACCGATTCGGAAATCATCCTTCATCTGATAGCCAGAAGCCGCCAAGATACGACGGTTCATCGTATTCAGGACGCTCTGCGCCAGGTACGCGGCGCGTACTCGCTGTCGATCCTGACGGATGAAGGACTGATAGCGGCGCGCGATCCCCACGGATTCCGCCCGCTCTGTATCGGAAAGCTGGGCGATGCCTACGTGGTGGCATCGGAGACGTGCGCGCTCGATATCATCTCCGCCGAATACATCCGCGACGTGCACCCGAACGAGATCGTCCTGATCGATAACGAGACCGTGCGTACCGGGGAGATCAAGTCGTTCAGTATCGACGACGTCGCGCCGCGCCCTGCCTACTGCATCTTCGAATACATCTACTTCTCGCGTCCCGACAGCAGGATCTTCGGCCACTCGGTGGACAAGGTCCGCCGGAAGCTGGGCAAGCGCCTGGCGGAGGAGGCCGGAGTGGAGGCGGACACGCCCGGCGGGAAGGTGGTGGTGATCAACGTCCCGGACTCATCCAATACCGCCACGCTGGGCTACAGCCGCGTGAATCTCACGAAACACGGCACCGATACGCGCTACGAGATCGGCCTGATACGAAGTCACTATGTCGGGCGAACGTTCATCGCCCCCGGCCAGGCAAACCGCGAATTCAAGGTGAAGACGAAGTTCAACGTGGTTCGCGGCGTGCTCGAAGGGCAGCAGGTGGTGGTGGTGGATGATTCGATTGTGCGAGGCACCACATCGAAGGCGCTGCTGAATCTGATACGCGAGGCCGAACCCCGCTCAATCCATCTCCGCATCACTGCTCCCCCCATCACCCATCCCTGCAAGTACGGTATGGATTTCCCCTCCAGCGAGGAGCTGATCGCCAACCAGCACCATATGAACGTCGAGGAGATCCGCAGGGCCCTCGGCGCCGATTCGCTTCACTATCTCTCCATCGAGGGGCTGCTCGACGCCGTCCCGAATGGCGAGGGCGAAGGCTACTGCACTGCGTGCTTCACCGGCGACTACCCCGTGGAAATCGATTCCGACGCCAGTAAACTGGCGCTTGAGGAGATGGGGTAGCACATGATCGGAGCGTTACTCGTAGGTCTTTTCGTCGGTTTCTTTCTTTCAATCCCTCCCGGCCCGATCGCCGTCGCCGTGATGAAACAGGCGATCGACGGCGACTACAGGTACGGGCTGAAGGTCGGGCTGGGCGCCTCGACGATGGACACGATCTATTCGCTCTGCGCGATCTTCGCCTCCACGGCCATCATCGATACGCTGCAGGAGGCGTTGCAGGATTTCGCCTGGATGAAGCTGGTCTTCCAGCTTGTCTGCGTGGTGGCGTTCGTGATCGTCGGCGTCCGCTACCTGAAACCGACATCACGTAAGGTGGTGGATACGGCCAGAAAGGAGGAGCAGCAGGAGGAGCGTGCCCGGAAGATGGGATACAACTCCCCCTATCTGGTCGGCATCCTGATGTCGATTGCGAATCTCGCCAGCCCCACCTTCCTTCCCATGCTCATCGCGGTGGCCAGCTACCTGCACGCGAACGATCTGGTGAGCAACGATGCCGGGCAGTGCGTGGCCTATGGCTTCGGATTCGGCAGCGGCGCGGCGCTCTGGTTCCTCGTGCTGCTGAAGACGATCTACAGGTGGCGGACACGCCTCTCGGCCGGCTTCATCGCCCGCATCTACAGGTTCGCAGGGCTCTCCTTCATCTTCTTCGCGCTGCTGCTCGCGTTCAACGTGATCAGAACGACGGACTGGGGCACATATTTCTAGATGCCATGCAGTGAAGCGCTGAACGCCCTGGAGCATCCATCCGGTCCGGGTCCGTCCAGGTGGTCCATCGCCAGCCGATGGTAGCCGGTGACTGTCATCAGTATCAAAAAAACTCTTCCAGCCACCAGCAACCGGCGCACATTTCATCTGCACGAAGCGGATGCCGGCAATACGGAGCATCGCCCCGGGTGAACATCACTCCCCCCCACACATTTTTGCCTTTTGACCTTTGCCTTTTGACTTCTCACGCCGCTCCGTGCAGCTCCAGCGATATGTCGAGCGCGGGCGCCGAATGCGTGAGCGCCCCGACACTGATATACTTCACCCCCGTCTCGGCGATTTCCCGCACGCCGGCGATGCTGATCCCCCCGGACGCCTCCGTCTCGCACCTGTCGCCGACGAGGATCACGGCCTGGCGCATCAGATCGACCGGGAAGTTGTCGAACATGATGCGCCCCACCCCTTCGCAGCTCACCGCCTCGCTCACCTCGTCCAGCGATTTCGTCTCCACCTCGATCTTCACATCGGCCTGGCCCCACTCCTTCAGTCGTTCGCGCACCGCTGTCACCGCGCCGGCGATGCCGCCGTGCGCCGCGATGTGGTTATCCTTGATCATCACCATGTCGAAGAGCCCCATGCGATGATTCACCCCTCCCCCCATGCCGACGGCGTACTTGTCCAGCTCCCGCCATCCGGGAATAGTCTTGCGTGTGTCAAGGATGAAGGCGCCGGTACCGGCGATGGCATCAACGTACTTCCGGGTCTGGGTCGCCACGCCGCACATGCGCTGCAGGAAGTTCAACGCGGTCCGTTCGGCGCCCAGAAGCCCCCTTACCGGGCCATGCAGATGCGCAAGCACGGTCCCGGCCTGCACTTTCGCCCCCTCCTCGACCTGCCAGTCGCAGGTTGTGGTGCGGTCCACCTGCCCGAACACGAGCCCCGCCACCACCGTACCGGCGACGACGCCGTCGGCCTTGGCGATGATGACGGCATGGCCGTTGGCATCCGGCTCGATCAGAGCTTCGCTGGTGAGGTCGCCGCTGCCGATATCCTCCGCGAGAGCGATCTGTACAAGACGGAGTATCGAGCTATCGTTGAGATTAAACTGCTTCATGCTGCCGTTATCTTCCATTGATGAACATTCGCCGGATTTGCCGCAAAACTACGATGCGCCTGCGGATTACATTCGCGCCGTCACCAGACTTTACAGTGCGGCCGCCCGCGCCCGAAGATGCGGAACCGGCACGACCATGCACGTTTCAGCCCGCCCGATTTCCCGGCTCGTGATTCGTATGAGGAGATGTATGCATTCAGAGATCGATCTATCTGCGAACTTTGCAATATCTTATGGGCGTTCTGTGCCATATCGCGATTCTTCGATGTTTACTGCATATCCCGTTCCAGTATCGTGGCGCCCTGTTTTCGCTGCACTCCTGCTGGCCGCGCTCCTGCTGATCCCCCGAGTCTCCGGGTTTGCCCAGGTATCCCGCTACACTGTCATCTATTCCTCACGTATTACATCAGGCGAGTACACGGGGGATAACGACCTCCGCGCGATGAGCTTCTTCGGCGATGGCCTGCTCAGCGGCGATCCGCTCAATCCGAAGCAGATAGCCTCGCAGGGGTTCAGGGAGTTCGATCCTGTCGTCCTCGCCGATGGCGAAGGGGGCTATATCGTCGCCTATACCGTCGAGCTCAGCAACCCGGAGCATGCGGGCGACCGGGATATCCTGATGCGCAGGATCAACCGCGCCGGCATGAATATGTGGGGGGACTCGACGAATAACGTCCTCGTCATTGCGCAGTCGAAGTTCGTTGAGCAGAATCCGAAGATCGTCGAGCTCGCCGATCATTCGCTGATGGTCTTCTACGAGGTGCGGTATGGCACCGGCGAGGGGGCGGACGTAGATATAGCCGCGGTCCGCATTTCGCGCAACGGCACGATGCTCTGGGAGAATGGCGTGTGGGTGGCGAACTCCAAACGGCGCGAGCGTCTGAGCGGCGCCGTCAGCGACGGACGCGGCGGCGCGGTGGCGGTGATCGAATCCCTCACCTACCGCGATTCCACGCTCCTGTCGGCCGACCTGCTTGCGCAGCACATCGATATGAACGGCGTGGTGGGCTGGAAGGATTCGGAGGAGCCGGTGATCGTCGCCGGCAGCCGGCATATCGAACGCAACGCGGCGGTCGTCAGCGATGGCGACGGGGGCGTGATCGTCGCCTACGAACTGGAGTATGTGGGGATGGAGCGTGAGGGAGATATCGACATTCTGGCGCAGCGGGTGAGCAGGTTCGGAACGCGGGAGTGGACCAATGAGATGAGCCCGCCGCTGGTGAGCACGAACTCGAAGGCGCTGGAACGTGCGCCGGTGATGGTGCGCGATACTGGTGGCGTGATCGTGGGATTCGAGGTGTCGTTCAAGCCCGATCGCGGGAAGGATATCGTCCATGTCATCGGCATGCAGCGGCTGGATACGGCGGGGAACCCGGTCTGGAATGAAGGAAAGAAGTCGAAACTGATAGGACTGCGGCGCGAGATGGCGGAGCATCCGCAGATGCTTCCGGATGCGACCGGAGGCGCCTACCTGATCTTCGAGGGATTCGACAGCACAAGCGGCGACCGCAACATCTACGCGCAGCGCGTCGGCAGCCAGGGAGAACAGATCTGGGGGGATGGCGAGCTGCCGCTGGCGGTATTCAACGGCCCCGACGCCGAGAACATGCCTGCCGCCGTGCTCGACGAGACCGGCGGAATGGTCGTCGTGGCGGCACGCGCCAGCACGGCCGAACCCACGGCCGGCTCCAGTTCCCTGGTCATCCAGCGGATCGCCCTGGATGGAACGCTCGTCTGGGCGGAGTACGGCGCACCGCTGGTGATCGTGCAGTCGGCAGACCTCAGGGGGCGCCCGGTGATGGTGCGGGAGTAGGCCCGGGAGATTTACCCTGCACGGCAGGTTGGAGTGTCCGGAGAGATGCCGCAACCATCGCGAGGAGCGAAGCGGCGATTTCACCCTCCGCGCATGCACATTCAGAAACCGAACCGCCCGGCATCCACGAAAGATGCCGGGCGGTTTCATTGGTACGTGTATGTGAAAACCTTGGGGACTACAGCAGCATCTGCTGGGCATCGCCCGCCGATGGCAGCTCCATGCCGAAGTGCCGGTAGGCCAGCGGCGTCACCTCGCGGCCGCGCGGCGTGCGCTGCAGAAATCCCTCCTGGATCAGATAGGGCTCGTACACCTCCTCCACGGTCCCCGGCTCCTCGCCGACGGCGATGGCCAGCGTATTGAGACCGACCGGGCCGCCGTTGAACTTCTGGATGATGGCAAGCAGAATGCGCTTGTCCATCTCATCCAGCCCCTTTTCATCCACCTCCAGCGCGGTGAGCGCCATCTGGGCAATCTCACGGGTGACGGTGCCATCTCCCTTCACATCGGCGAAATCGCGCGTGCGGCGGAGCAGCCTGTTGGCGATACGGGGCGTGCCGCGCGAACGCCGTGCTATCTCCACCGCCCCCTCATCGTCCACGGGTATTCCCAGGATCTCCGCCGACCGCATCACGACATGGAAGAGATCGCGCGCGGTGTAATACTCCAGCCGGTGGATGATCCCGAAACGGCTGCGCAGCGGCGCGGTGAGCAGCCCCTGGCGGGTGGTGGCGCCGACGAGCGTGAAGTTCTTCAGCGTAAGCTGCACGGAACGTGCGCTGGGGCCTGTATCGATCATCACGTCGATGCGGAAGTCCTCCATCGCCGAATAGAGATACTCCTCCACAACGGGACTGAGCCGGTGAATTTCATCGATGAAGAGTACATCCCCTTCATTCAGGCTGGTGAGAAGCCCGGCCAGATCCCCCGGCTTCTCCAGCACCGGCCCGGAGGTTGTCTTGATCGACGCCTGCATTTCGCGCGCGACGATATAGCTCAGCGTCGTCTTGCCGAGTCCCGGCGGCCCGGTCAGCAGCACATGGTCCAGCGATTCGCCGCGCTTGCGGGCGGCGGTGATGAAGACCGTCAGGTTCTCCACCACCTTCTGCTGTCCCACGAATTCCGCAAAGGCGGCGGGACGCAGCGCAGCGTCGGCATCGGTCTCGCCGACGGCAACCCGTTCCGGGGAGGTCATTCCTCTGCTTCGAGGGTCGTTCTGGTTCATGAATCCATCCGTGGCATATAATGGTTCCGGGCGGCCGCTCCGACGGCATCGCCCCCTTTGCCTCTACAACCCCTCCGGCCTGGCGCCCCGGATCGCCTCGTAGAGAAACGTGTTGAAATCGTTGAGATCGTGCGTCCGCGCCACAATCCAGTCCACCAGTTCCGGCGATGTGGCCAGCCTGTCGGGAAATCGCGCGGATGCCCACATCTGGGTATAGAGAAGCAGGTCCATCGCCGGATGATCCCTGTCATATCCGGCCGGCCCGCGCTTCAGCTTCTCGCCATGAACCGGACCGACATTCTTCTCAAGATCGGCGATGATGCCCCTGATCCGGTCGGTATCGCCAGCGATCTTCTCCCGGAGATTCCGCAGCCCCGCCGCATCCATGAAATAGGCGCCGCCGCCGTAGAAGCACTCCCCCGGATCGATATGGATGTAATTCCCGACCCCCTCCTTCTTCTCGCCCGCGAACGGGATCGCCGCGCCGATATTGGTCTTGTATGGACGTTTGTCCTTGCTGAAACGGGTATCACGATAGATGCGAAAGATGCTCTTCTTCGGATCGGGATGGAAGTTCAATCCCTCCTCCCGGAAACGCCGGCGCAGATCGCCCAGCAGCATCCGCATGGGTTCCAGGAGATGGTCTTCATAAACCGGCTTGTGCTCCGTGAACCACTCGCGATCATTGTTCTCCTTCAGCTCCTTCAGGAACTTCAGCCCGGCTCTGTCGAAGCCGGGGAATGGCGGAAGATCGAATTCCACGTCATCGAGCTGGCTGTTCTTCCGGCTTCCCTTTCCGGTCGTGGATTTCTGCATGATGATACAGCAACTGTTAGATAGGATGCTCCGAGCGGAGCGATAAGGAACTGGCACGGCACCGTATGCCTCGAAACACGGATCATGGCGGGGAGACTGGCGTATGGCAGGCTACACAATCTCGTCCGTCCCGACCGAATCCGGCAGTTTTCCGCGATAGCCGAAGAGAAGTTTCAGAAGCCCGAGAAGTTTTGGCGAGCTCTGACGCACATACCACTGGTCGGCGGCGCGGCGCGCTCCCAGAAGATACGTCGGGTAGGCATGCACCGTACTGGAGATAGTGCGCAGCGAGAGGCCGTTGCGCATTGCCAGGGTGAACTCGTTGATCATCTCGCCGGCACGTGCCCCCACGATGTGCGCGCCGTGGATCTTCCCCGCAATCGGCGAGATGTGCAGGAGCACGAAGCCTCCGTCCGCATGGTCGGTCACCGCGCGGTCGATCCTGTCGTACGGGAAATTTATCGTCTCGAACCGGACTCCCTTCTCGTGAAGTTCGGCGGCGGTCCTGCCAAGATGCGCCGATTCAGGATCGGTGAATGTGACCCGGGGGACGCTTCGCCGCTCGTACGCCGCGGGAAGCTTCAGCAGGATGCGCATCACCGCGGTCCGGGCCATATCCTCGGCAACGTGTGTGAGATGAAGACCGTTCGTGACATCACCGCAGGCATAGATATGCGGGATGCTCGTCTGGCAGGAATGATTGATCTGAATCCCCTTCTCATCGAATACGACGCCGGCGGCCTCCAGTCCCAGCCCCAGCACATTGGGACGGCGGCCGCTCGCCACCAGTACGCGATCGAAACGTACGGTGTTCCAGTTTTCTCCGGTGATGACCTGCGCATGATAGCCGCGATCGTCGTGGGCGACGGCATCCACCCGGCTGCCGAGCTGGAACCTGATCCCCTCCTGTTCCAGTCTGCCCCGGACGAAGGCGGAGCATTCCGGTTCGTCGCACGGAAGGATCTCCGGAGCCTGCTCCACCACCGTCACACGGCTGCCGAACCGGCCGAACACCTGCGAAAGCTCCGCCCCCATCGGTCCGCCGCCGATCACGAGAAGCGAGGCCGGAAGTTCGTTGAGTTCGAAGACGTTGGCGTTCGTCAGAACACGATCGGCGGGAAGTCCCGGGATATGAGGAATGACCGGCGAGCTGCCGGTGCAGATGATGAAGTAACGCGCTGTGATAAGACGCCCTCCGTCGCGGCGCAGCCCGAGCGTGTGGGAATCGACGAAGACGGCTTCGTCCTCGATCACATCGATATTGCGCAGGCGGAGGTGTTCGGGAGCATCGGCGGCGGCGTGGATACGGTCGCGCGTGGCGCGCATCGCCGCCATCACCCGGCCGAAGTCGATCTCCGGTTCGACGGCGGCCAGTCCATATCTGTCAGCCGTGCGCATCGTCCAGACGACGCGCGCCGCCTTCAACAGCGTTTTCGAGGGAACGCAGCCGGACCATGTGCACTCGCCACCTGTTCGTTCACGTTCCACGAGAGCGGTTCTGGCACCCAGTGTGGCGGCTATCCCACTGGCCGTAAGCCCGGCTGCGCCACCGCCGATGACGATGACATCGTAATCGAAATGATGAGCCATGAATGCGGGTGCTCGAAATTTGGTTGCTGATCGGATGGCGGGAGCCCCGCCGACCGCTGGAGGAAGTACGGCGCGGCAGATAATTCCGGCAGGAACACTACCGGACGAGCCAGCGCCATCGAAGCTGCATCATGTCCGCAGGCGGCCGCACACCGTGGAGCATCATCAGAGTCCTGCCACCCGGGGCACGCGCGTCACCGTGGTCACCAAATCGCCGTGGCGGATGATCGTCGGACATCCATCATCGGCCACATCGACATCCAGACGTCCTATCTCCGCACCATCCTCGTCCAGCTCCGTCATAACGATATGCAGGCCGGAGCGCGAGACACGGTAGAAGCCTCCGCCGGTGTCATCGGCATCGAGCCCGAAGCGGACAAACGGCGTTGTGATCACACGATCGTCCGGAACCGGCGTGGCTATCATCTGATAGATGAGCCAGATCGGAGAGGGGCCGCCGTAGACGGTCTCCTCGGGAACGGAGACCCGGCCCTCATGGAGATCGCCCCCGGCACCCGTGATATGAAGGTTGATATCGGAGCCGGCGATCTCGCCCCTGATCTCTATCCGCTCCTGTTCCTCGACGCCGGTCCAGGAGGCTATGGCGAATTGATCGGCCTGCAGTTCCACGCTGTGCAGTCGTACCGAGAACATGCGTCCACCGGAGATTCGTTCCCCGGACGCCTCCAGCGCAATCTCGGCATTGCCGTAGCCACGGTAGCTCCAGGAACCGCGTTCGACGAGCTCATCCCCCATGCGGGTCTCGTAGGTGCCGGACATGGAGGTTGCGAAGATGTCGTGCAGCATAGATGTGTAAGAGAAAGCATGAGTAGAAATCGGCGCCGGCGATACCGGCCTCACCAGCCGAAACCGGGCAATGGATATGCCGGGATGATCTCCCCAATGAAAAACGCAGGCCCTCGCCGGAAGGCCCGCGTTTTCTGAACTTCGCATTGAGCAGGAACAGCAGCCGGATGCCCGGACATCTCACGCCCCGGCAGTTCCTTGCGCGGCATGGCCGGGAGGATCAGCCCAGACGCTCGATTTCATCGCGAATCTGCGCCGCCCGCTCGTAATCCTCGCTTTTGACCGCCTCGTCCAGCTTGGCCTGAAGCACTTCGCGCAGGGTCTTCGGACGCTCCGGCTCGGCGGCCTCGATTTCCTGCTCCATTATCTCCTCCTCTTCCTCCTCTTCCCCCTCCTCCTCCTGTGCCATGACGCCGGCCTCACGCATGACGGACTCGGCGACATAGATGGGAGCGCCCCAGCGGATCGCAAGAGCGATGGCATCGGAGGGACGCGCATCGATCTCGGCGGGAGTTGCATCGAGCGTCAGCGTAGCGTAGAAGGTGCCGTCGCGAAGGTCGCTGATGGTAATCTCCAGCAGGTTCGCTCCAAGCGATTCGATGACGCTCTTGAGAAGATCATGCGTCACCGGTCGAGGCGGCTTGATCTGTTCCAGTTCCAGCGCGATGGACTGTGCCACCTCGGCGCCGATCAGGATCGAAAGCCGGCGCAGCCCCCCTGTTTCCTGCAGAATCAGGGCGTACGATCCACTGCTTTGCGGGCTGGAGGTAAGCCCGATTATCTCCATCTGAACTTTATCCACCCTAAGCTCCCTACGCTTGACATGAACGGTGCCCCGGGCACTGTCGGACGACCAGCCAATGCCATGTCAAAAACAATGCCGGGCGATGCGGCTACTTGCCCAGAAGGGCTTTCACTTCCCTGGTCAACACCGGCATTACCTCGAACGCATCGCCGATGATACCGTAGTCAGCGACCGAAAAGATCGGGGCATCCTTGTCCTTGTTGATGGCGACAATATACTTAGAGCTGGACATACCAGCCAGATGCTGGACCGCGCCGGAAACCGCGCATGCGATGTACAGCGACGGCGATACGGTCTTGCCGGTCTGCCCCACCTGCTCCGAGTGCGGGCGCCAGCCGGCATCCACCACGGCGCGTGACGCTCCGACCGCGCCGCCAAGCGCCTCGGCCAGATCCTCGACGAGATTGAAGTTCTCGGGCCCTTTCAGACCGCGGCCGCCGGAGACGACGATGTCCGCCTCCGCAACGTCGCGCCTGCCGGTGTTGACCTTCGTTTCGACGACCTTCGCCGCAAAATCTTTTCCGCCGAATTCCACCTGAGCGCTGCGGATATTCGGCGCCCCCGCCTCGGCCGCGGAGGCCGTGAAGACGTTCGGACGGAGCGAAAAGACCTTCACCGGCGTGAGGACTTTCACATCAACGCGTGCCTTGCCGGCATAGACCGGGCGCGTCGCGGCGACGTCCCCGTCCTTCGGAGTCAGGGCGACACAGTCGGCCACATAGCCGGCCTCCAGCTTCACCGCCACGCGCGGGGCGATATCCTTGCCGTACGACGTGTGGCTGAGCAGCACAACGCTCGCCCCCTCCGAGCGGGCGACGCTGGCGATAGCGGTTGCGACCGCGCCGCCGGCATACTGCGCCAGGCGCGGATCTTCCACGACGATGACATCGGTGGCGCCATACTGGGCCAGCTTGTCGGCCAGCGGGGCAACCTTGTCGCCCACGAGGAGCGCCGCAAAGCTTCCGCCGGTCTGCCCGGCCAGTTCGCGTGCGGCCGTGACGGTCTCGAAGGCATTCTTCTTCAGCTCACCGCCGCGCTGTTCGATATATGCGAGAATCTTCATGAGTATAGATATTCGGCACTGATTGTTGTTGTTGAAGGCGACGCGATCGGCCGGCAGCGGTATGTCCCGCCAGGCGCCGACGACATCCGCGGGAAAGCGCCGGGCACCGGCCAGATCCACGGCAGGTGTCGGACCGGGAAGGGCATGTTCTCCCCGGCGACATGCGTCAGATGACCTTGGCCTCCTCATGGAGCAGGCGCACAAGCTCGCCGACATTGGCCTCGGAGAACTCGAAGAACTTGCCGGCCCCCTTCGCCTCGGGCTTGCGCATCTGCAGCGTCTCGGTGCGGGCCGCCGGAGCCGAGGGAGCACGCTCCTCGATCGGCTTGGACTTTGCCTTCATGATGTCGGGGAGCTTGGGATAGCGCGGTTCGTTGAGCCCCTTCTGCGCCGTGATGATGCAGGGAAGCGCCGTCTCCACCACTTCCTTCCCCCCCTCGATATCGCGCTCGGCCTTTACGGCCGTTCCACTGATCTCCAGCTTCGTGACGAAGGAAACGAGCGGAATGTCGAGCAGCTCGGAGAGCATCGGGCCGATCTGGGCCGAATCGTAATCAACGGACTGGCGGCCGAGGAGAACCAGTTCGGGATTGATCTCCCTGATGACCCCGGCAAGTTCCGCAGCGACGACGTAGGAATCGGAACGCTCCTCGTCCTTTACAAGAATCCCCTTGTCGGCGCCCATGGCCAGCCCGAGACGGATGGCCTCCTTGGCTCCCTCGCCCCCCACGCAGAGCAGGGTAACATTCCCCCCCGCCGCCTGCTTCTGGCGAAGTCCCTCCTCCACCGCAAACTCATCGTACGGATTCAGGACGAATTTCACCCCCTTGGGGTCGATGTTCCTTCCATCCGGTCCCACACTGATCTTCGCAGCGGTGTCCGGCGTCTGGCTGATACAGACTACTATGTTCATGCTCACCTATGGATTGGAAACGAGTGTCGTGTAATCCTTGAAAGAAGGGCAAATATAGCATATCCAGAGCGAACGAAGCCGGCCCCGGCGGTGGTTCGCACCTCCGAAACCGGCTTCCCGGTGTAACATTGCGTTTCCCGTTCGCGGAGTCATGGAAGCCATCGGGCATGCCGCAAACGCCGTGGAGACCCTAGTGCGCCAGCACTATCCTCCCCCGCTCCACCGTGGCTCCGGTGGCGATTTCATAGATATAGACGCCGTTCGGCAGCGCGGAGCCGTCGAGCGTGATGGCATGGCCGCCGGCATCCTGCCGGGCATCGAGCAGATGCACCACCTCGCGCCCCATCACATCCACCACCCGCACAGTTACGTCGGCGGCCGATGGAAGCGTATAGCTGATGATCGCCGCATCACGCGCCGGATTCGGGTAGGCATGCGCGGCGAACGTCCCTCCCGTTTCCCGCGCCACCCCCGCCGGGCCGCCAAAGGCTATATCGTCGATATACCAGCCATCGAGGTTGGTGACGGCCGAGGTGTACAGCCGGAATCGCACCACGGCGATGCCGTCGGCTCCGGGAGACGGCACCGAGATATCCTCCTGCCGCCAATCGCCCGCGTCCGCCTTCCTGTCGGTCCAGGCGGGATCGCTGTTGATGTTGTAATCGCGCAGCATCGTCCAGGTGGCCCCGCTGTCGTAGCTGACCTCCACGATGGCGGAATCCCCCGGCGCGACGATAGCGATATGCGCGAACCGCAGACCGATGGGAGCGGCGGCCCTGACGGGGAAGATCCGGGTCCAGGTGTCCCGGTTCGCGGCGTAGTTGCGGTCGGGAGAGTCGGTGAGGGAATTGGACGGGCTGAGCGACAGCGCGGAGGTTTCCCCCCACGTCCCCGTCTTCAGGAATCGTGGCGATGCCAGGTCGAAATGCTCCGTGTATGAGCTCAGCGACCCGGCGTAGGCGATCACCGTATCCGAGAAGGCGCTCACGTTCGCCGGATCTTCCTCATCGACCAGCGACAGCCAGTAGCGATAGTAGCCGCGCTCCGGCGGCGTATCGTTGATGGTGATCGTACGCCCCGTGTCGCTGATGTCGAGCGTCCCCTCGCGGACAAGCTCGCCATCGCGATAGAGCCGGTAGGCCTTCAGATTCTCCAGGGGCGTCGTACGATCGGCACGCACCGTCGGGATGGCGACGTGCAGCGTGATCTCCGGCCGGTACTGGACGACATCGATGATATCCGCGGGCGCGGGGGGACGCGCATCGTCATAGTCGAACGTCACATTACGCCAGACGCTGCTGTCGCTGCCGGCCACTACACGCACCGCATAGGCGTAGGTAACGCCCTCCTGCCGCCCGTCATCACGATATGAAGTCGTTGCAGCAGGCAGAACCGCGAGCACCGCGCCATCCCTGGCGACCACCAGCGAATAATCGTCGATTGGAAGTCCGAAGATCGTCTCCAGCGGCGGGTTCTCCCAGGTGAGCGTCACCTGGTCGGGCTGCCCGTACCTGCCGCTCGCGCGGAGGTTCTCGACGGGCCACGGCTTGCGAAGATCCACCACCGCCGTGTAGACGTCGTTGTCGGTCCGCGTGTCCAGGAATGACGGATAGATCTTTCCATCGTGGAACGCATTGCCGCTGTAGTCGCCGGCGAAGACGTTCTGCTGATAGGGGTTGTCGCGGAAATCGCTCATCATGTCGGTTACGCGCCGGTCGATCCAGGTATCGCCGCCATCGGAACTGTAGCTGACGTAGGTGTCGATCAGGATGTTCTCCGGATCATTGCGGCTGTCGGAGTACATCACGCCGATGTCGCCGGTGGTCTCATCGACGCTGAGCCAGGGCCACCACTGGTCGTTGGCGGGATTTGAATGAATGATCTTCGGCTCCGACCATGTCTCCCCCCTGTCGGTGGAGCGGGTGAAGTAGATATCCGGACTGCGTCCCGCCGCCCATGCAAGGTAGAGCCAGCCGCGACGCGGCGACTGCGAGTTATCCGCCATGAGCGTCGGGTAGGTTTCGGCGCGGAAGGTCTCCTTGAGCACGTGATAGACACTCTCTCCCACCCTGCGGGCCGTTCCCAGCGTCGGATACCCCTGCACCGGATATCGCGGCTGTGTGAAGGTGAGCCCGGCGTCCGACGACCTCGCGAAGCCGATGGAGCGTATCGGCCCATCGTTCCAGCAGACGTAGATGGTGCCGTCGGGGCCGGTCGTGGAGATGGGGAAGCTCTGGCCGAAGGTGGTATCGAGGCTGGTTCCGGACTTGCGCGGGCTCACCGGAATGGGAACGGACCACGTGAGACCGCCATCCAACGAACGTGTGAAGACGATCTGCGTGGAACTGTCGCGGTCGATCACGCGCTTCCACGGCGTGTATATATAGCCGCGGTACGGTGAGGTGGGCGAGTTATCGATCTCGATGTAATACTTGTCCTCGAACGCCGAATCGAGCGTCATCGTGCCGATGTGCTCGATCACCGGAATATGCGCCTGCCATGTAGCGCCGTTGTCGGTGGTTCTCGCCACGTACACCCCGGATTCGCCGGTCGGCGTGGAGGAGCGCGGAAAGCCGCCGTACATCACATAGCCGTTGCCCAGATAGTCGAACGCCACCGAGGGATCGTTCCCCGACACCCAGTTGTCATGGATGGCGCCGAAGGAATGATTACGCCAGGTGAAGCCCCCATCATCGGAGATGTAGACGAAGGCGCCGCGACCATCGACGGCCGAGGCTATCAGCATCTTCGGATTCACCGGATTGATGGCGATCGACGATTCATTCTGCGGCTGCGATCCCGTTTCCTCGATGGTATTGCGGTTCAGAAACAGGCCGAATTCCGTGCTGATGGGGGCGGCGAGGAGTATGGGACGGAGATCTCTCTTCTCCCGGTGTCGTTCCTCCTCCTCTGCAAACCTGGGCCGGGCGCGCTCGCCGTGATCCGGACGGGCGACGACCTCCTCCCGGGCTTCATACTCCTCCCCGTCGGGCTGGCCGAGGAGCGGAGCAACGCAGAAGAGACACAGAATGCAGGCGAGTGGCGCTGTTCTCATGGTCGGTCGTATTATTGAGGTATGCAAGAGTGGATGTTCATCGCGGCGCACGAGCGACCGTGACGTTCAGAGGATGTTCCGGGATTCCGTGAAAACCGCTCCTCTGAAACAGGTTACGGCGCGGATGCCACAGGCGGCGAAAAAGTAACCGAAAGCCGTCTGGCAAACAACTGTCTTCCCGGCTGGGCCGACTTTACGTATATTCGGGGATCATGCACCGACTCGATTTCAAGAAGCGTCGCGATCTCCCCTCGGCACCTCCGAACGATCTCCGGCAGGCGCTGCGGCAGTTTGCCAGCGGCGTCACGATCGTAACGGCCGAATGCGAGGGCGAGCAGTACGGCATCACCGTCTCGGCGTTCTCCTCCATCTCGCTCGATCCCCCCATCATCATGGTGTCAATCAATTCGGCCAGCCAGCTTGCCGATATGATCGCCAGGTCCGAGCATTTCGCCGTGCATATTCTTTCGGCCGGACAGGAGGAGCTTTCGGCACGATTCGCGAACTCCGCCACCGGCAGCGAAAAATACCGGGAGCTGCAGGTCACCCCCGGCCGGAGCGGTGCGCCGATGCTGGAGGGGATGCTCGCGGTCTTCGACTGCGTCCTGGACCAGACCCTGCTGGTGGGAACGCATACATTGATGTTCGGGCGGGTGGTTCATGCCACATCGCTGCCGGAACCGGGCGATCCCCTCCTCTACTATCACCGTGCGTACCGCCGCATCGGCACATCGTGACGCGGCTGCCGCTGATATGCGCCGGAAGCCCGGAGCGCATCGACAACTACCCCGAATTATTCCGTTTCCTTGGAACATAGGGGCCGGAATTGCTAGTTTCGCCGCGCGTTTCCGGCGGGTGCGCCCGCTGCGGCGCGGCACACTCCTGATGTATCCTAACATAATTCCATCTGTATGAATCATCGTTTTTTCGCTCTCTGCGCCGCGGTTGTAACGCTCTGTGTTGGTGCCTGCAACGGGGGCAGCAATGCGGAGGGTGGCGGCGATGCCGCCGCTGATACCAACGTCATCAGAATCGGCCAGTTCGCCTCGCTGACCGGCACGGAAGCAACGTTCGGCCAGCAGGTCAGCAACGGCGCCAAGCTCGCCGTGGAGGAGATCAACGCCGCGGGGGGTGTGCTGGGCAAGAAAATCGAGCTGATAACCGAGGATACCGAATCGAAGCCACAGGCGACCAAGAACGCGGTGGAGAAGCTCCTGTCGAAGGACAGGGTGATCGCCCTCGTCGGCGAGGTGGCCTCCGGACGCACGCTGATAGCCGCGCCGCTCGCCACGCGCGAGAAGGTTCCCCTGCTGACGCCCGCCTCCACCAACGAGAAGGTGACGATGGACGAGTCCGGGAATGTCCGCGACTGGGTCTTCCGTATCTGCTTTATCGACCCCTTCCAGGCGCAGGTGATGGCGCGTTTCGCCGCGGAGAACCTGGGATTGAAGCAGGTGGCGATCCTGAAGGCGAACGCGAACCCCTACTCGGTCGGCCTCGCGGAGAACTTCGCGGCAACGTTCAGGAGCCTGGGGGGAACGATCGTGGAGGAGCAGGGATACGAGGAACGCCAGGTGGATTTCAAGGCGCAGCTTACCGCAATCAAGGCGAAGAACCCGCAGGCCATCTTCGTGCCGGGATATTACAACGAGGTGAGCCTTATCGCCACACAGGCGCGCGAGCTCGGCATCACGGCGCCCCTGCTCGGCGGCGACGGATGGGATAGCCCGGAACTCACCAAGGGAGCCGCCGGAAAGGCGCTTGAGGGTTCGTACTTCAGCAACCACTACTCCGAGAGCGATTCCTCGGCGATCGTCCAGAGCTTCGTGCAGAATTATTCCAGGACATACAACGAGGCCCCGGGAGCCATGTCGGCCCTCGGCTACGATGCCATGAAGATCGTTGCCAGGACGATCGCGGACGCCGGAACGGCCAGCCCGCAGGCGATCCGCGACGGTCTCGCGAAGCTTTCGGGCTACAACGGAGTAACCGGCACCATCTCCATCAACGAGAAACACAACGCGACGAAGCCGGCGGTGGTATTGCAGATCCGGGACGGAAAGTTCGCATATCACACAACCATCAATCCGTAGGCCGAGACGACAACGGATTCCGGGGGAGCAAGTACATTGCTCCCCCTGCGTTTCTGTCCATACCGTTCGCGGCGCAGCGTATGAGTGAAATCATCGAGCAGCAGACCGGCTCCTCAATGTCAGCCAGAGAACTGCGGAACTACGCCATCGGCGGTGGCGTGGCGCTGCTGTTCCTGCTTGCAATGATATTCGGCGGCAACGAGTTCCGGCAGCAGGTCATCAACGGTCTTTCGCTGGGGGCGATCTATGCGCTGATCGCGCTCGGCTACACGATGATCTACGGCGTGCTCCGTTTCATCAACTTCGCCCACGGCGATGTCTTCATGGTGGGAGCGTTCATCAGCTTCTTCGCCGCGCGCGCCATCGAGCCGGCGTTCGTCAGCGATCCCACACACGTAGGAGATCCCGGCAGCGCCATCCTGGTGCTCATCATCACGATGATAGGCTGCGGCCTCCTCGGCGTGCTGATCGAATTCCTCGCCTACCGCCGCCTGCGCAACCGGCCGAAGCTGACGGTTCTGATCACCGCCATCGGCATCTCCCTCTTCCTTGAGTATACCGGCCAGCTTCCGATGGTCTTCGGTGCCGATCCGCGCACCTATCCGACGCTGATTGAAAGTTCGCAGATCGCCATCACGGCGGGGCTCACCATCGGGACCAAGGACATCATCGTCTTCTCGGTTGCCGTGGTGCTGATGTACCTGCTGCGGGTGATCGTGATGCATACGAAGATAGGCACGGCGATGCGCGCGGTCTCGATGAACATGGGCGCCGCCTCGCTTATGGGGGTCAATCTGAACTTTATCATCTCCTTCACCTTCTTCGTAGGCTCGGCCCTGGCCGGCGCGGGAGCGGTGCTCTACGCCATGACCTACCCGAAGATCGATCCGCTGATGGGCATCATCCCCGGCTTGAAGGCGTTCGTGGCGGCGGTGCTTGGAGGCATCGGCAACATCCCCGGCGCGGCGCTGGGCGGATTCATCATCGGCGGCGTGGAGACGATGACCGTCGGCTACATCAATCCCGCCTACCGCGATGCCATCGTCTTCGGCATATTGATCCTGATACTGGTCCTGAAGCCATCGGGACTGCTGGGGAAGGGAGGAACTGAAAAGGTATGAAGGATACGGCACGCTCGTACATCTTTCTCGCGATCGGCCTCGCCGTCATCGTTCTCCTCTCCTTTCCGGTCCAGACCCTGGACAACTACGACCGCCAGATCGTGATCTTCATCGGGATCAATATGATCCTGGCGGCCTCGCTGAACCTGATCAACGGCTTCACCGGACAGTTCTCGCTGGGACATGCAGGGTTCATGGCCATCGGCGCCTATGCCTCCGCCGCGGCGACAAAGCTTGTGATACCGAAGATGATGGAGGCTGCCCCGGAGGGATTCGGCCAGGATGGAGTGTTTCTGGTCGCGCTGCTCTTCGGCGGGCTGGTGGCTGCGATAGCGGGACTCGCCGTCGGCGTCCCGTCGCTCAGGTTGAAGGGGGACTATCTGGCGATCGTCACACTGGGATTCGGCGAGATCATCAGGGTGATCTTTCAGAACGTGAAGGTCCTGGGCGGCTCGCTCGGGCTCTCGGGTATTCCATCCTACACGACCTTCAACTGGGTCTTCATCGTGGTGGCGGTGCTGGTCTTTATCACGCAGAACATGATGCGCTCCACCTATGGCAAGGGATTCCTGGCGGTGCGCGACGACGAGGTGGCAGCCGAGGCCGTCGGCGTCAATACTACACGCTACAAGGTGGTGGCGTTCATCGTCGGGGCATTCTTCGCAGGGGTCGCGGGAGGACTCTATGCGCATTTCAATGGCCTGATCGAGCCGGCGGGCTTCGGGTTTCTGCGGTCGGTGGAGATCGTGGTGATCGTCATCCTCGGCGGCATGGGCTCCACCTGGGGCGTGCTGTTTGCGGCGGCCGTGCTGACGTATCTGCCGGAATGGCTGCGCGAGCAGGATTTCCAGGTCGGCGGCATGAACATCGGGGATTTCCGTCTCCCGATCTACGCGCTGGTGCTGGTGATCCTCATGCTTACACGTCCGCAGGGACTCTTCGGGGACTTCAGCCTGAAGCGCTCCGTGCAGCGTTTCCGGACACGGAGACAGGAGCCTTCGACGACGCTTGAGGGGTGAGGCGTCGGCGCCATGCGGGATCTATCGGATATTGGGGGCTTGCAGGCAGAAGATATTCTTCGCGCAAAGGACGCCAAGGAAAACCAAACCCCGGCTCTCCGTTTTTTTGACTTTTTACTTTTGACCTTTGACTTCCTTCAATCCCGAACATCTAAATTCCCGTGTCCCTTCTTGAACTACATAGCGTGACCATGCGCTTCGGCGGTCTGACTGCCGTTTCGGAATTCAGCGAGCGGGTGGATGAGAATGCGCTGGTGGGACTGATCGGTCCGAACGGCGCGGGAAAGACCACCGTGTTCAATATGATCACAGGTGTGTATGCGCCAACCAGGGGGAGCATCACGCTGGGCGACACAACTATCTCGGGACGCAAGCCATATCAGATTGCGCAGGTGGGAATCGCCCGTACATTTCAGAATATCCGTCTCTTCCCCACCCTGACCGTCGCGGATAATGTCCGCATCGGCTTCAACAAGCTGGCGAAGACGCGGTTCGTGGGCTCGATACTCCAGTTCGGCAGCTATCATCAGGAGGAGGCGACATTCACCCGCGAGGCCGACAGGCTGCTGGAGATGTTCGGTCTGCTCGACAAGCGTGAAGAGCTCGCCCGCAACCTCAGCTACGGCGACCAGCGGCGCGTGGAGATCGTCCGCGCAATGGCGACGCACCCGCGGCTTCTGCTGCTCGACGAACCCGCCGCAGGCATGAATCCGACGGAGAAGGCGGAACTGATGCATCTGATCCGCTACATCCGTGATGCCTTCAATCTCGCCATCATGCTGATCGAGCACGACATGAAGGTCGTCATGGGCATCTGCGAGCGCGTAACCGTGCTGGATTACGGCATCAGGATCGCGAGCGGAACACCGGAGGACGTGAAGAATGATCCGAAGGTGATCGAGGCGTATCTGGGGGAAACGAGCATGTGAGGTCAAGTCAAAGGTCAAAAGTAAAAAGTCAAAAAAAAATAGAGGGCCGGGCCTTCGGGGTTTATGATTGACGATGGCCTTGCTGTGTAGATAATTCCTGCATTTTACGCGGAGAATAGTGATTCCAGGCGAGCCGGGCAGGATATCCCGGATCGGGCTCAGGCAAATTCCGATGAATAGAGATCCGGGGTTCGGGTTTTCCCTGACGTTCTTTGCGCCTTTGTGTAGGCCTATGGGGTGTATGATTGACGATGGCCCTGCTGCGTAGATAATTCCTGCATTTTACGCGGAGAACAGCGATTCCGGACGAGCCGGGCAGGATATCCCGGATCGGATTCAGGCAAATTCCGATCAAGACGTTCGATTTCGGCTAAAATTCTGCGACTACCTGTGCAACAATGCCCTTCGGGGTTGACAATTTTCGATCGAAGAACAATTACCAAAGATTCCGGCGCCAGTGCCCTACGGCATTTTTTGCCTTTTGACTTTTGCCCTTTGACTTTTTTTGACTTTTCCTTCTCACTCATGCTTCGTGTTGAGAACCTTCACGTCAACTACGGCGCAATAGCCGCCATCAAGGGGATCACGTTCCATGTGCCGTCCGGCTCGGTGGTGACGCTGATCGGTGCGAACGGCGCCGGCAAGACGACGACGCTCCGCACGATTTCCGGACTCGTAAAAGCCGGCCTGGGACAGGTGGTCTTCGAGGGACGGAGCATCCTCAACGCTCCCCCGCACGACATTGTAAAGCTCGGGCTGTGCCAGTCGCCCGAGGGACGTATGATTTTCCCGGGCCTCACCGTCCGCGAGAATCTGATGATGGGGGCGTATCTGCGGAAGGACCGGAAGGAAATCGGCAGGGATCTCGATTACTGCTTCTCGATTTTCCCCCGTCTGAAGGAGCGTATGAAGCAGGCGGGGGGAACGCTTTCCGGCGGAGAACAGCAGATGCTGGCAATCGCCCGTGCGCTGATGTCGAAGCCGGAACTGCTTCTGCTGGATGAGCCGTCGCTCGGCATCGCACCGCTGCTGGTAAAGCTGATCTTCGAGAAGATCCAGGAGATCAACCGCGATCTGGGCACAACGATCCTGCTGGTGGAACAGAATGCGCACATGGCGCTCAACGTTGCGTCGTATGCCTATGTACTGGAGACCGGGGAGATCACGCTGGAGGGACCCGCCCGTGAGCTCGCCTCGAACGAGGAGGTGCAGAAGGCATATCTTGGCATGTAGCCCATCCATTCACGCATCCCGCAGGTGCCCGCGCCCGCCCGGCGACTATCGAGGGCCGACCGTGTCCGCATCGGAGCCGGCATCAGGAGAGATGATATGGTGCCCGACCAGTTCTCTGCTACGCGGCACGATCATTCTTCCCTCAAGCACTCTTCCTTCCTTCGCAATCGGAACCATCACAACCGGCACATCGCCGATATTGCTGCTCGTGTCCGCTGCGGCCACCGAGGCGCATGCCGCAGCTCCGTCCGCCCCCGTTCTTACAAGATAGACATCGGTTCCCTCAACCGTACCGAAACCGGCGGTGGAACCGGCGACGACGATACCACCGGTGGAACGATCGATTGCAAGCGCATTGCCGAGATCGACCCTGTCGCTGCCATAGAGCAGGGAGAATTCCGGAGCGCGATTCAGATCCGCCGGTGTTCTGATGACATGGACATCCCACTCGCCGAAACCGGCGGGATTATCCAGCGACGCGCCCGCTATCACCACCGCTTCATCATGATCCCCCTCCCTCACCACCTGCATGGACAAGGCATTGTCATGACCCGCCGCGCCGAACGTCCGCAGTCTGGCACCGCCGCCCGTACGTTCCATGCGCATGATGAATGCGTCATTCCCCCCGGCGCCCCAGCTTGCAGTGCTTCCAGCACACATCATGCTGCCGTCCGCAAGAAATGCCAGACTGGTGATGCGATCGTTGCCCGCGCCGCCGCATGTCGCCCCCCATACCGGCTCGCCACCGGAAGCAAGGTTTAGCATGAACATATCTTCACCGGAACTCCGCATGCGCGAGTAGCCTGCAGCGACGGCAGCGCCATCGGCGTCCGCGCCAAGTGTGGTCAGGACATCGCTTCCCGGCCCCGCATACCACCATCCCCACCGGAGATTGCCCGATGCATCGGTCCGCACCACCAGCCCATCCCGATCCGCCGTGGCCTCCGACTCCCCCTCCTTCGGTTCAAATGCGTATCCGGCGATGAGGAGGTCGCCATTTTCCGCAAGCTCGATGATCTCCATGCCGCGAAGGGAGCCGGAACCGCCATAGGTCCGGCACCAGAGGACATCGCCGCCCCCGTCGATCTTCATCAGCAGCAGGCTGTCACGCTCGCCAGGCCCTTCCCCGCCCAGATATCCGGTCATGACGAAATTGCCGTCGGAGGTCGGTACAAGAGCATTTCCCTGATCATTCATTCCCACATCGTACAGACGCCCCCAGAGCAGAGCTCCCTGCGCATCAGTGCGCAGCATGCAGATGTCGTGATCGAACCGCGCGGGCATCGCCTCCCCCACAACGATGCAGTCACCGGAGCCCGGAACTATCACGCATCGCTTCCCCAGCTCCACCGTTCCATCATCGCCATAGCGGGCCTGCGCGTTCACCTGTGCACGGACGGGAACGGCAGACACTGCCGGCAGCAGCAGATACAGCACCAGGGACGCAATGCCCATATACAAACGCGAGGAGGTCATGATCGCAGTGAAGAACAGCCGGGCGCCGGGAAAATCCGGACAGCACCGGCATTACATTCCCGCATGCGGCGGCCGGGCAATATAGTCATACCATTCATCCGGTCCGCATATCGCGTCACGATCGCGTCACGGAAGTCGCGGCCGCTGCATTCTTTTTCGTAACATTACGCTATGAATCACACCCACATCCTCCCGGTCGCCGAGCACGAACGGATAGCGCGCGCGCGCGGCGAACACCGCATAGCCGTCGTCATTCCCGCGTTCAACGAGGACAGTTCAATCCTTCGCGTGCTGGAGGATATTCCCTCGGGGCTTGCGGAGGAGATCATCGTCGTTGACAACAGATCGACCGATCAGACCGCATCGATCGCCCGCGCCGCCGGCGCCACCGTGCTCTTTGAACCGCGCCAGGGATATGGCTCCGCATGCCTGACAGGCGTGGCCTATGTGCTGGCGAAGGGCTACGATGTCATCGTCTTCCTCGATGCCGATTACTCCGATCACCCGGAGGAGATGACAGCGCTGGTGGAGAAGGTGACGCTGGAGGGATATGAGCTTGTGATAGGCTCGCGCGCCACCGGAGCGATGGAGGAGGGAGCGATGCCGCCGCACGCCCGGTTCGGCAACTGGCTGGCAACGACGCTGATACGGCTGTTCTGGGGGGAGCGGTTCACCGATCTCGGGCCGTTCCGCGTCATCACCGCCGATGCGCTGCGCAGAATCGGCATGCGCGATACGAACTACGGCTGGACCGTGGAGATGCAGATCAAGGGAGCAAGGCTCGGCATGCGCTGCACCGAGATTCCGGTGAGTTACCGGAGACGTATCGGCATCTCGAAGATCACAGGTTCGTTCGTCGGTTCGGTCAGAGCGGGCTACAAGATTCTCTATACGATTGCGAAGTACGGCATCGGCGGCCGGTAGCCCCATTTTGGGGGAGCGAAGGCCGCGGAGAAAAACATCGGCATTCGTTCGTCGGTTCGGTCGGTGAAAACCGCGGAGGAAACATCACGCAAAGGCGCAACGAACGCAAAGGGAAGAGCCGGCCGGGACGGAGCCGGAGATTGTCAGATGTCAGCCAGCCGGCGCTTCCTCGATCGTCAACCGTCAGTCGCTAGAGTTCATACCGTATCCCCGCCACCAGCCGGGTCTGCTCGCGATGCGGTTCATTCGCGCCGTTGCCGATCACCGGGATCAGGGCTGACAGGTCCAGCTTCCAGGAGTCGAGCACGATCTGCGCGCCAAGCATGCCGAAGGCTTCGCCATGTCCGCTGCCGGCATCGAGGACGCCGGCGATCCGGTCGTCCGAGGTGACCTCGCCCCGCGCCCCCGCAATTCCCACGATCGCAAACATGTTCTCGTTGTCGCGCAGGATGTCACGGTTGGTCGTGAGCGCCATCGTGAGCGAACTCCCAAGCCTTGTGTCAAGGCTGTTCGCCGTCGCAAGCCGACCGAACGCGTCGAGGCCGAAGGTCCAGCCCGCCGTCTGCAGCGTTCCGGTGACATTCATGAGAACATCGACGGAGCCGGTGCCCGGGAGCGCGTGAGGATCTGTCGCCGTGCCGTCGGCACTCCGGTATTCACCGGCCGGAACCGTTATACCTCCCCCCACCAGAAGCGTTGCAGGGAGCGACTGGCCGACATTGCCGCGCATAACGTAATAGCCGAGCAGCATGGGATCGCCGATGCCGCTCATCGTCGCCGTGCCGTGATCGGTAACGGTGGTCGTGGAAACATACGGTACGATGGCGACCGCGAGTACATCGGAGGCCAGATGGTGACGATAGGCAAATTCCACCGTGCGCCGTGCCTGGCTGAGCGTGCCGGCCCCCTCGGCGTGGTTTCCGTGGAACAGTCCGGGAGATATGCCCCCGTACGCGGCGTTGATCTTCGACCCTCCCACTCCCGGCTCCGGCTGATGGTTGTAGATCCACTTCTGATGAATGAAGTGCAGGGCAAGAGTGTTGGAAGGACTATAAAAGGGATTGAGTCCCATCAGGCATCCGCAGAATTCGCAGGCGGGAGCGGAGGTCGCCGACAGCAGTAGACAACCGAGAATCGAGAGCAGAATATGTCGCTTCATCGCGTAGGTGAGAGTTGTATACGTAGGGAGATGTACGGCTAGCGGTCGCGGGAACGCCATGTCATAAGCGGCGGCGCAACGAACGCGCACGCCGATCACGACCGATCGGTCCGGCGAAACGGAATGAGAAGGGATCTCGGGCGAGATTATGTGCGGGAAAACGCAGGCGGCGGGTGATCGATGGACGAGGGGAAACCGTCGGCGACCGGCTCGGTGACATTGCACGAAACGAGCTGAATGACCAGCGACGCCGTAAAGACGGTATGGGATTCGGCCAGATACGGCGGCGGCTTGGGCACACTGCTGAGATCAGGTCCGTCCGGACGTCCCTTCGTCGAATCCCTGGTAAGCTGGGTGATATGGCAGCGCCCGTGACACGAAGGTATGGTGGGATTCTCGCAATAACGGGCGGCGACGGTATCGCTGAAGAAGACATACAATCCCCACATCACTCCAATGCTCTGGGCATGCAGAACGAACGTCACAAGGACAATGATGTGAAGGACTCGGCGCATAGCGATGCGCGAATTTACCGCGGCACGCACGGCGGAACAACCTGCGGGTTGTAACAACGGGCAAAAAGGCAAAAGGCAAAGGGCAAAAGGCAAAAAAAAATAGGTCTTCCTTCAACTCCGGCATGCCGCACGATCATCATGTGTTGCGGCAGGTGGCGGGGAAGATTTGGTATGATGAAGATCGGCGAATTCCTGAACGAGCGGAACCGGGCATCAGGGCGCTCCTCTACGAGCTGCGGCATCCCGGCATCGCATAAGGCGGCCACGGCCATTGTCGGCAGGCGAGCGAAATATTTCCCCCGCTCCACGGAATTTTGACTTCACTCCCCTGCTCTTCCTAACTTGCGCTCCGGACTTCGATCGTCTCATATACGCAGGTCCGCTCCCTGACATCCGCATTCTCTCTGCCCGGTAGGTACGATGCCCGAATTCATCCATCTTCATAACCACACGCACTACTCCCTGCTCGATGGAGCATGCAAAACCGACACGCTCATCGCGGCGGCGGTGGAGAACAACATGCCGGCGGTGGCGCTTACCGACCACGGGGTCACATTCGGCGCCTTCGAGTTCTACAAGAAGGCGAGGAAGGCGGGGATCAAGCCGATCATCGGCTGCGAGGTGTACGTGGCGGACGGTCCGCGGCAGGAGAAGCAGCTCAATACGGTAGCCCGGAGCAACAAGAAGCGGAACTATTTCCACCTGGTGCTTCTCGCGAAGAATTACGAAGGCTACCGGTCATTGAATCGGCTCACCAGCCGCGCGCACACGGAGGGCTACTACTACAAGCCGAGGATCGACCGCGAACTGCTGGAGGAATGCCATGATGGCCTGATCGCCCTTTCCGCCTGCGCGGGGGGCGTGGTATCGGCGCATCTGGTGAACGAGGACCTTGAGGCGGCGCGCGAGGCGGCAATCTGGTACCGCGAGCTCTTCGGCGAGGATTTCTTTCTTGAAGTACAGGATCATGACATCTCCGTTGACAAGCCGGTGCTGGAGGGCATGCCGATCCTGGCATCGGAACTGAAGATTCCCCTGGTCGCCACCAACGACTGCCATTACATCAGGCAGGAACACGCCGTGGCGCATAACGTACTGCTTCACATCCGCGACGCCTCCAAGAACGGCGTCCGTATCGACGTGGAGAGCGAGCTTCGCTACGGCACACGCAACTATTACTTCAAGACAGCCGACGAGATGGCGGCTCTGCTCGGACGTTTCCCCGGCGCGATCGAGAACACGATCGCGATCGCGGAACGCTGCAATGTGGAGATGCCGAAGGAACTCTACATGCCGCAGTTCCCCATCCCGCCGGAATCGTCGGCGAAGAACCTGGACGAGTACCTGCGCGAGATCACCTGGGGGGGCATCGAGAAGCGGTACGAGAATTTAACCGATGAAATCCGGCAGCGCACCGATTTCGAGCTGGACGTCATCACCCGCATGGGCTATTCGGGATACTTCCTGATTGTCCAGGACTTCATCCGCGCGGCGCGCGATCGCGGCGTGAGCGTGGGACCGGGACGCGGCAGCGCTGCCGGCAGCATCGCGGCGTATGCGATGGGGATCACCAACATCGACCCCATCAAGTACGATCTCCTCTTCGAGCGATTCCTCAACCCCGACCGCGTCTCGATGCCTGATATCGACGTGGACTTCTCCGACAACAAGCGCGAGCTTGTGATCGATTACGTGAAGGAGAAGTACGGGCATGACGCCGTCGCACAGATCATCACCTTCGGCACGCTCTCCTCGCGCGCGGTGCTGAAGGATGTGGGGCGCGTGCTCGGCATTCCTCTCGGCACCATCAACTCGATCACCGACAAGATCACCGTGAAGTTCGGGCGCGTGGCGCCGCTGAAGGACGCGATTGAAACGCCGGAGCTTCGGTGGGTGAAGGAATCGACCGACCCGCAGATACAGAAGCTGATCGAGTATTCGCAGGTGCTGGAGGGCTTCTGCCGCAACGCATCGCTCCATGCCGCCGGCGTGGTGATTGCGCCGGGACCGCTGGAGGATTACATCCCCCTCTACAAGACTCCTGATTCGGGGCTGGCCTCGCAGTACACGATGAACGACCTGGAGGATGCGGGGCTCCTGAAGATGGATTTCCTCGGCCTGCGCACCCTCACGATCATCGACAACACACTGGCGCTGATCGAGCAGCGGCACGGCGTGAAGATCGACATCGACGCAATTCCGCTGGATGATCCCGCCACGTACGAACTTGTCGGACGCGGGCTTACCACCGCCGTGTTCCAGTTCGAATCGGTTCCGATGCAGGAGTACCTGAAGGAGCTGAAGCCGGGCGTGCTGGACGACCTCATCGCCATGAACGCACTCTATCGCCCGGGTCCGATGGAGAACATCCCCGACTTCATCGACCGCAAGTGGGGACGCAAACCGATCGAGTACCTTCATCCGAAGCTTACACCGATCCTTGGCAAGACGTACGGCATCTGCGTCTACCAGGAACAGATCATGCAGATCGCCCAGCAGCTCGGAGGCTTCACGCTCGCGCAGGCGGATACGCTGCGCCGCGCGATGGGCAAGAAGCAGATCCAGTACATGGAGCAGATGAAGGGGGCGTACTTCGAGGGGTGCGCGAAGAACGGCATCGACAGGAAGACGGCGAGCGAGATCTGGGACATGATGGTGAAGTTCGCCGACTACGGCTTCAACAAGTCGCACTCGGCAGCCTACGCCTATCTCGCCTATCAGACAGCCTATCTGAAGGCAAATTATACGGCGGAGTTCCTGGCCGCGAACATGACGGCGGAATCGGGCGATCTGGCGAAGGTGGTGAAGCTGATCGAGGAGGCCAGGAAGTTCGATATCCGCGTGCTCCCCCCCGATGTCAACGAATCGCTGATCGACTTCTCGGTAACTGACCAGGGAATCCGCTTCGGTATGGCAGCGATCCGGAACGTGGGCGGGAGCGCGGTGGCGGAGATACTGAAGCAGCGCGAGAAGGAAGGCCCCTTCAGTTCCATCTTCGATTTCACGCGGAGGCTGTCCGGCACCACGCTCGTCAACAAGCGACTGATCGAAAGCCTCGTCACGTCGGGCGCATTCGATTCCATCCATCCCAATCGCCGGCAGGTCTTCGACGCCATCGACTCGGCCGTGCAGTACGCCGGCGCGTGCGCAAGCTCCGCGGCCACCGGCATGGACTCGCTCTTCGCAATCGTGGATGAGTCCGCGGCAGGCCCCAGCATACCGGAGCCCGCGCTCCGTCCCGCCGAGGAATGGTCGCAGATCGAGAAGCTGCGGCGGGAGAAGGAGATGCTGAACTTCTACGTGAGCGGCCACCCGCTGGAGCAGTACCTGCTCGATGTGGAATCCTTTGCGCAGCTCAAGCTCGGCGACATTACGGAGGATACGGACCTGAGCGCTCCTGTTCGCATCTGCGGCATTGTTTCTGCGGTGCGTACGAAGCTCGACCGGCGGGAGAACCAGATCGCCTTCGTGACGCTGGAGGACTTCACGGGCAAGGGAGAGTGCATCTTCTGGAGCGATGCCTACCGCAAGTTCGCGCCGATGCTCGGCGTCGGCGAAATGATCTTCGTGATGGGCAAGGCGGAGCTGAACGGCGCCGACGGGGTAAAGATCATCGCCGATGATGTAATACCGATGGAGCAGGCCCGCTCCCGGTTCGCCAATGCCCTTGCGGTCGATGTGCGGTTGAGCGAGGTCGGCCCCGATGCCGCGCAGCGCACACATGATCTGTTCAAGCGGAACCAGGGCGAACTGCAGTGCATCTTCAGAATCTACAACAACCAGCGCGAGCTCACGGGCCGCTGGGTCGCGCGACGCTACACGATAACGCCGACCGCCGATCTACTCGATGGCCTCATGGACATCTTCGGCAGAAACTACGTTCGCCTGATCGGCAAGTAACCGGCGCATGAACAACAAACGGAACATGGATACACTCTCAGAGCAGACGGACGAACCACCGAAACAGATGACAGATGATATGAGGGGAAGCGCACGATGCAGACGCCTTTCGCAACGTGCCTCCAGCGTCGGAGAATCGGCGACGCTGGCGGTGGCCGCCGAGATGAAGCGTATGCAGGCACAGGGGATCAACGTCGTGTCGTTCTCCACGGGAGAGCCGGACTTCCCCACCCCTGCGATCATCAAGAGGGCAGGCATCGCGGCGATCGAGCAGAATCGTACATACTATACACAGTCGGAGGGCATTCCGGAACTGCGGCGCGCCGTGGCGGCGAAGTTCACGCGCGATAACGGGATGCCAACCGACCCCTCCCAGGTGCTCATCTCCGCCGGAGGCAAGCATTCGCTCTTCAACGCGCTGATGGCGATCGTCGGCGAGGGAGATGAAGTGATACTCCAGGCGCCGTACTGGACCAGCTATCCCGAACTGGTACGGCTTGCGGAGGGACGACCGGTGATACTCCGGACGACGCCCGGGCAGCGCTACAAAATCACTCCGGAGCGGCTCCGTGATGCCATTACACCGCGCACGCGCGCAGTGATGCTCAATTCACCGTCGAACCCGTCCGGGGTGATGTATACGCCGGAGGAGCTCGGCGCGCTTGCGGAGGTGATCGCGGCAGCGGGAATCTATGTCATCTCCGATGAGCTATACGAGAAGATCATCTATGGCCAGATCCCGCATTTCTCCATCGGTTCGCTGCCGGAACTGCGGGATCTGGCGATCACCGTCAATGGAGTGTCCAAGGCCTTCTCCATGACCGGCTGGCGTATCGGCTATATGCGGGGTCCGGAGGACGTGATTGCGGCTGCTGCGCGCATACAGAGCCAGATGACGTCCAACCCGACGTCGATCAGCCAGTATGCCGCGTTGTCGGCGCTGACAGAGATCACCGATGAGGTGGATGCGATGGTGGCGGCATTCGGACGACGACGGGAGCTGATAGCAGGATTGATCTCGGAGATTCCCGATCTCTCCTTCCCCTATCCGGATGGCTCCTTCTATCTCTTCGTGGACGTCCATGCATATTTCTGCGATCGCGCTCCGGATGATGTCGCGCTGGCGCAGTATCTGCTCAGGGAACATCATGTCGCCACGGTCCCGGGATCGGCGTTCGGCGATGCCGACGCCATACGGCTTTCGTATGCGTGTTCGGAGAAGGATATCGTCGAAGGGACGGCGCGGATAAGAAAAGGGCTGGCGATGCTGAGGGAATGAGGCGCCAATGACGCTGAGGCATGGGGCGATTCTGTCCGGCGCGTATCACTGTCGGGCATCGCAAATCCCAAAGGACCCCGCGCACACGGAGAGGCCCCTTCTCCCATGTTGAACGTGGACTTCCTACCTCCCAAACCCGATGTTCAGCTTTGTCTTCAGCCCCTGTTCCTCGACACCGCGGATCAGACGGCGGACGGCGGTCAGCGTGGAATCGAGCTGGGCGGCGAACTGCGGATCGTAGAGGAGCTTGGAGACGGCGCCATTGCCATGACGAATGCCGAACGCCACGGTGTCGAGCCGCGCGATCAGGGTATCTACACGATGGAGCGTGCTGTCGATATGGCCGATGGTGCTGCGGGCGTCGGTAAGCGTCCCCTCGGCGGTGGCAAAGGTCCGATCGACAACCGGACGGGTGCGATCCACGAGCGCGCGGAGTTCGGTGGAGGCGGCGTCCAGATTGGCGATCATCCGGTCGATCACCGCGCGATTGCCGACGACGATGCCGCGCGCGGCGTTGCTGCTTTCCTCCAGGTTGGAGAGCGTATGTTCCAGATTTGAGCGGAATCTGGGGGTTCCAACAACGCTATTTACCACGATCATCACCGAATCCAGTCGGGTCATGATCGAGCGAGCGCGGTTGCTGATTTCCCCGGCATCGGCGAGCATGGTGGAGAAATCCCCCTGCACGGTCCCCGGAATCACAGCCCCGGCCGGCAGCAGATCGGGAGAATCGCCCGGCACCAACTCGATCTTCTTTCCTCCGGTCACCTCCAGAATCTGCAGATAGGCAACGGCATCGCGTCGCAGGGGGACATCCGATTCGAACGTGCCCGTGATGCGGACTTCATCGGCCCGCACATCCAGTCCCGTGATGTTTCCCTTGCGCACCCCTTTCAGGGTGATCGGTGTGCCGGCCTCGATTCCGGGAGCACTGGGGAAGCTCATCTCCACCACACGCTGACGCCCGCCGCCGATGCCGAGTCCGGCGCTCCCCTTCCCCCAGATGATTCCACCGATCAGAATTGCCAGCGCCAGCACCGTCACCACGCCGACGCGAATCTCCTGCGATCTGGCTGTTGCCATGAACTATTATCAACTCCGGCGTTTCTGGAACATGCGGGAAGATACTGCCGAAATACGCCACGGACCACCGCTGGTAGCCCCGGGCATTCCCGGAGCTACACATACACCAGAAAGCGCTTATCGATCAGAACGGCAGATCATCATCCTTGATATCATCGCTGCCGACCGGAGCGGCGGCGGAAGTACCGGGCGTGGACGACGAAGACGAGGCCGGACGGAAGGACGACTGATCGGAATCACCACGACCGCCGTCAAGGAATGCGAAGTCCGAGGCGTTGATTTCCGTGATATACCGGGTCTGCCCCTCCTTGTCCTCATACTTGCGCGTCTGGATACGCCCTTCGATATAGATCTGGCGCCCCTTGCGCATATACTGGCTGATGATCTCCCCGGCCTTTCCCCACACGACAATATTGTGCCATTCGGAACGCTCAACTAAGTTACCGTCCCTGTCCTTATAGCTCTCGTCGGTGACCAGCTTGAAGGTACAGACCGCCTGCCCGTTCTGGGTATACCGCAGTTCCGGATCGTTCGGCTGGATGTGGCCGATCAACATGACTTTATTCAGGCCTCGTGCCATGATCACTGACTCCCTGGGTAAATGAGTACAACGAAAGATACTTGTGGCGCTGCAACCGAAGTTTTCACGCACGTTAATATAGGAGTAACGGTCCTTGCCCCAAATACCTAACAGGTAACAATGTTGTTCCAAGCATACGGAGGCGTATATTGTCCGTATGCAAGGAAACGAGGCGTAGCGAAAACGAAAAAATTTGTTGTCTGCGACAGGGTGAGGATGTATTTTTCGCCGTGTTTGCGGAAGTCTTCGGGTCTTCCGGCCTTCCGGGTTCCATTGGGCCGTCTTCGGTCAACTCAGCGGCGCCGCCGCCCTGGAGATTATCAACCCTTCTCTACATCGATTTCCAGTCCGTTTCCAAATAACGCTCACTGATTCCGTGAGCTGCGTTTCGTTATCGCCCTAATCGTCACTCCCGAACGCAGCACCAGGAATCTATTCTCAATCGAAGGATCATTCCCTATGAGCACTTCTGGCGAAAAGTATAAAGGCAATCCCGGTCAATGGGTGCTCTTTATATTGATCTTGGCCGTTGCAACCTACTGCTTCCAGAACTTCGTCATCCGTCCGGCGTTCAAGTCGGCAATGCTCGGTCTGTTTGCCCCTCCTTCCGCCAGACAACATGCGGGCAGTTCGGACCTGATCGAAGAAGAGGAGTTCATCCTCAACATGACGGACCAGGTGAAGACGGCCGAGTCCGAAGGGGGCTACGAAAAGGCTTCGAGCGAATGGATCGTCGCAGCCGAAAAGCTCGGCGAGGAGCCGATCGTGATCCAGCCGTGGGTTACATTCGGCATCATCTCGGTCTTCGCCGGATTCATCATCGCTACGCTTGTCACGGCGATGCTTCCCCGCCCGATCGGCTACCTTTCCAACAAGATCGAGCGCGAGATAGATAACACCATCAACCGCATCGACGAACAGACCGGCGACAAGATCTCGCGCGAGGAGATCGAGCGGATCACGGCGCCCAATTCCAAGGACGACCTCACACCGATCGAAAAGCAGTTCGGCCCGGTCATCGTCAGCGAAATCGAGGATGTGCGCAATGCACGCCGCTGGAAGCGCAACCGGCTGCTGGTCTTCAAGGGAATCCGCCTGTACATGACCCGCCACTTCGCCGAGAAGTACTCGAACAACGTTCAGGGCTTCGCCTACGGCGGTGCGGCAATCCTGATCGTGGTCATCGGTATCCGCGGTCTGAAGTTCATTCCGCCGACCCAGCCGTCGGTGCTGCTTGCGGCCATCACGCTTGAGTTTTCGATGCTCGCCCTTCTGGCCGTCACCCTCTTCTACACCGAGGAGGAGCAGCGCATGGACAAGCTGATGCGGAACCTGGAGGAGAGCTCCGAGGGTCAGAAGTACGAGCTGATCAACCTCGTCCGCACGTCGCAGCAGCAGCAGCGCGACCTCGCCGCGATGGTCGATTACATCCAGCGCCAGACCGACAATCTCCAGCGCATGGCCGACGCTCTTACCGGCGCCAACCGCGAGTACATCATCCAGGTGGCGCAGCGGGCCGTTGCCGAGTATGTTACGGCCGAGACCAGCAAGGAGATCACCGAGAAGGTGATCCGCGAGAAGATCGACGCCGCGCTCGGCCAGATGTTCGGCAGCCGCCAGATCGAAGGATAAGCGGCTGGTCGCACAGGACGTTGTAATGAAGGGGCGTATCCGTACAGATAACGGGTACGCCCCTTCGCAGTATCGGAAAGGGAAGCAATCAGCGGACGGGCATCCCCCTGCTATCTCCACCCGATCCGTTCCAGAGCCGCCCCGATATCGGGCTCCGGCATCCAGAGCACATCCTGCACGCGGCGGAACCAGGTCATCTGCCGCTTGGCGTAGCGCCGGGTCGCCTGCTGTATCAGCTCCACCATGCGTGCCGCATCGATCTCCCCAGCCAGCCGCGCGAGCACCTCGGCATAGCCCACAGTTCTCATCCCCGGTGCATCCCTGCCATATCCCGTCGCCAGCAGCCGTCGCGTCTCATCGACAAGGCCATCTTCAAGCATCCCAAGCACCCGCCGGTCGATCCTCCGATAGAGCACCTCACGCGCGGGCGCAATGCCCAGATAGACCGGCCGGAGTGGAGCGCTCTCCGTCTCCCCCTCCAGAAATGAACTGTAGAGACGGCCGGTCTGGTAGTAGCAGCAGAGCGCACGAAGGGTCTTCGCGTGGTTGTTCGGCGAGTGCCGGCGCGCCGTCTCCGGGTCGATCGCGGCAAGCTCATCATAGAGCAGATCGAAACCCTCCTCCTCTCCACGCCGCTGCAGCCTGTCAAGAATCACCGGATCGGCCGCCGGAGCGCCGAGCCCTTCAAACAACGCCTTTACATAAAATCCCGATCCACCCACCACCAGCGGCCGCCCGCCGCGTTCGAGAATGCCGACAATGACGGCACGCGCCGCGTCGGCGTACCGCCCGGCGGAATACGGAGTATCCGGAGCGACGATGTCGATCAGGTGGTGCGGCACACGATCAAGTTCCGCGCGCGCCGGTTTGGCGGTGCCGATATCCATGCCGATATAGATCTGGCGGGAATCGGCTGAAACGATTTCGGTGCCCGGGAAGGCCTCCGCCAGCATCAGCGAGAGAGCGGTCTTTCCGGCGGCGGTGGGACCAACGATGACCGGGATCTCCGGAACACTCTCCGTACTCACCGTCCCTGCTCCTGGTCCGGCCCCTCCTCCATGCTCCATGCATTACGGCCGATCAGCGGGACGAACTTGTATTCGCCATACTCGTAGAGATCGTATTCGCTCGCCGCACCGACCTTCACGGCAACCTGCATCCGCTGCGACTCCCGGCCACCTGTCGGGATCACCAGGCGTCCATCGGGAGCAAGCTGCTTCAGCAGCATCGACGGGATCACCGGCGCGCCGGCCGTGACGATGATCCGGTCGTATGGCGCGTACGCGCTCCAGCCGACGGTGCCGTCACCGAGATACGAGGCGACATTGCAGCCGATCCGCTCCAGATTCTCCCGCGCCTGCCGGAACAGTTCGACGTGGCGTTCGATTGTGAAGACCTTCATCCCCATCACGCACAGAACGGCGGCCTGATAGCCGCTTCCCGTGCCGATCTCCAGCACCTTCATTCCCGGCCGCGCCTCAAGAAGCTGCGACATCATCGCCACCGTATAGGGCTGCGAAATGGTCTGCCCCTGTCCTATCGGCAGGGCATCATCGTCGTACGCGCGGTGGCGGAACGCCGCGGGAACGAACTCCTCCCGCGGAATCGAACCGATCGCCCGCAGCACATCTTCATCCACAATCCCGCGCTCACGGAGCCCATCCACAAGCTCCCGTCGCGCCAGCGGCGACTGCCCGGGGAATCTTCTGCCGAGATCAATCATACCGAATCGGATCCATCCGCCGCCGGACCGGCCGGAAGCTGATGCTGAATTACCTGTGTTGAAAAACCGATGTGTCGATGGAACCGGGCGCCCTGCCCGCAACGCCATTATCCCTGTCTGTGCGCAGCGCGTTTTGCCCGCCTCGCGCGGCGGCGGCGGAGCAGCCCCCCCTGCTTCTTTGAAAGCTTTTCCATGATCGCCCGCATCATCCTGCGCTCCCTTCTGTTCAGGGTCGCCTCCAGCGCCTGCAGGAGCGTGAGCCGGAGAGTATCGAGCGACTGGTTGTAGTAGAGCTTCCCTTCGTGCGCGAAGCTGATGCGGCCGGTCTCCTCGCTGACGATGATCACGAACACATCGGCCTGCTCGCTGATGCCGAGTCCGGCACGATGCCGGGTGCCCAGCAGCACATCGGCAACGCGGGTCGCGTTGCTGAGCGGCAGCACCACACGCGCGGCGCGTATCTGGTCGCCGCTCACCACAACCGCGCCATCGTGCAGCGGCGCCTTCGGATTGAAGATGGAGACGAGCATCTCCTTGGAAAGCTTTGCATCCAGCGGCACGCCGGTATCGAATGAAAGCGAGATGTCGGTAGTGCGTGTCACGACAATCAGGGCTCCATAGCGACGGAGCGCCAGATCCTCGGCGGCGCTCACCAGCTCGTCCACGGTCATGTTGATATCATAGCGGTCGAATGTCGTGAACAGGCCGTTGCGGCCAATGAGCAGCAGAAGTCTTCGCAGTTCAGGCTGGAACAGGACGACAAGCGCAATCACCCAGATGTCCTTCACGGTGCTGAGCATCCAGCTCAGCAGCTTCATCTGGAGCACATCGCTGACAAACCCCACCGCGATGATCAGAAGCAGCCCCAGGAAGATCTGCGCGGCGATCGTTCCGCGCATCACCGCATAAAGGCGATACAGAAGGAACGCCACGATGGCGATATCGACCAGGTCGATGGCCGTGATCTTGAGAAAGCCTATCTGAAAGAGAAGTGGGTTGGGCATCGATATCTGGGCAGCCCGGCGCATCGGATGCCGCCGGCTCGGCGCACTGCGGACGCCGGACCACCGTACCGGCAGCCAGCATCCGCCCATTGCTGGAGGCGTCCTACACGCCTCCGGTTATTCCATGTTCCTCGTAGGCACGGATGATCTCCTTCACAAGCCTGTGACGCACAACATCGGACTTTTCAAAGTAGATGAATCCGATCCCGTCGATCCCCTGCAGGATGCTCTCCGCCTGCTTCAGCCCGCTCTCCACATTCTTCGGCAGATCGATCTGCGTGATATCGCCGGTGATGATGGCCCGGCTGTTGGCTCCGAGACGGGTCAGAAACATCTTCATCTGCATCGTCGTCGCATTCTGCGCCTCGTCCAGAATCACGAAGGCATTGTTCAGCGTGCGCCCGCGCATGTAGGCGAGCGGCACCACCTCGATTCCGCGCTTCTCCATCATCGACTTCAGCTTCTCGGACGGTATCATGTCGTCCAGCGCATCATACAACGGACGGAGGTAGGGATCGATCTTTTCCTTCAGATCACCCGGAAGAAACCCCAGGCTCTCCCCGGCCTCCACCGCCGGACGCGCCAGCACCAGCTTGTTCACCTCGCGATTGCGGAACGCGGCCACGGCCATCGCCACCGCCAGATACGTCTTCCCCGTGCCCGCCGGACCTATCGCGAAGACGATATCGTTCTCGCGAACCTTCCGGTAATAGTCCATCTGCCTCTCCCCCTTCGCGCGAACCACGTTGTCCTTCGCAAAGAGGATCACCTCGTCGAGATTCTGTCCCTGAAGCTGCTGCTCGGCCTTTCCCCCGGTCACCAGGTCGATGATCATCTCCACATCCTTCGGCAGCAGCGAACCATTGCGCTGCACCATATAGAGCATTTCGGAGATGATCTTCTCGATGGAGGCGGTCTCGGCCGGCTCCCCCCGCAGGATCATGGTATCGCCACGAACGGTGATCGTGGTATCGAAACGGCTTTCAAGGACCGCCAGGTTCGCATCATTGAATCCCAGGAACGCAAGCTGGTCAACGCTGCCAAGTTTGATCTTCTTCTCGACGATTTCCATGTAGCCCAAGATATATAATCATAATGACCCGCTCTTCATGGAGCGAACAGGGTGAAGCAAAAAAGCTCTCCGGAATAATCATTCCGGAGAGCTTCCAGATTGCTAGCACGCAAGCAGCATCGGATCAGTTGCCACTGCCGGCTTCCTGCTGATCGACCTGCTGCTGGCGCTCGGCCGAGGCACGGCGCGTCGCCATCCTCTTCTTGCGATAATACAGGCGCTCGGCGCGCAGTTCCTCGTCCGACTTCGGGCCCGCCGGCGGGATCGTCAGAACCTGTCCCGGATAGATGATATCAGGATTGCGGATCTGATCCATGTTCGCGACATAGATCTTCGACCACATGAACGGATCGTTGTAGATCTGCTCCTTGCCGGCGATGTTCCAGAGGCAGTCGCGATCGCGAGCCCAGGTGCCTACGGTGTAGGTGTTGGTGCGGGCGCGGCCACGGATGCTGTTGATCTCGCGGGCGATCTCGATGATCTTGTTATAGAACTCGGGAAGCAGCGCAAGCTTCTCGCGGCGCATGCCATTGAGCTGCGATTCGAGCTGATCAAGCTCGCCGAGCATGCCGCCGATCTGCTCGTCGCTCATCCGACCGATCTCGCGGACGCGGCTCTCGATGCGTCCCAGACGTTCGCGGAAGTTGCGGACGTCCGCCTCGGTGGCGCCCAGAAGCGCATACAGATCCTCCTGACACTGGCGGGCATCATTCATGAGCTGCGTCATCTGCGCATTGAGGCTGCTGGTTTCGGTGTTCAGACCATCCAGCTCGCTCTGCAGAGCATTGACACGGTTCGTGAATTCGGTGATGCGGGCTTCGGCCTCGGTCTTGGTGAGATCTTCGTCACGCTTGTTCGGGTCAACCACCGGCGGCTGCGCAAACACTGGAGCGGCAATCAGCACCGCCGCCACCATGAGGATGAATTTCTTCATATGAGATTATCTCCAGTTTGTTTCTGCTGTGTTGGAACGTGGATTAACGACGGGGCCTGGATTCAGTCGGCGCCGGGGTGTCCTTCCAGTCCGGCCAGACATCCGGCCACTGGGAGAGCTTGCCCTGTACAAACGCCTTATCGTTGTTGCACCGGTCGAGCTCGGCCCGACGAGTGTTAATCTCACCCTGGAGACGACTTCTTTCATCCTTCTTGGCGCGGATCTGCTGCGTCAGCGTCTGCTCCCGCTGCCGCAGGTCACGAAGCTGCGCGAGCTGCTCCTCCGTGATCTTGTTCGAACAGCTTGCGAGCGTCGCAGCCGCCGCAACAGCAATCACGAGCGCACCATGCCGCAATGTTTGTTTCATCAATGATTCCTCCTCGTTTTGGGATCGGTTGTATGAGATGTCAACTCAAAAGTACATGTCGAGCGATTCACCGACAAACACCACGCCAACTACCTCATCAGTCAGCGCATCAGCTAGACACCGCGCGGGGGGAATGTCACGTCGAGGGAAATGGGGTCGTTCGAATCCGCTCACGCCGATTCAGCCCTCGCGCAAGTTAGCAAAAACCGCCGTCTGCAATTACGATCTAACAACGAATGTTGCACCGTCGAAGTTAGCGCGCGGAAATTCTCGGCGATAATACGAAAACCGATCAAACCGGACGTAAAGAGCATTTTTTATTACAGTTGGGCGAAACGGGAGGTGATTCGGCGAGGACGTCGAACGCAGCGGCGGGCGCCATATGGGATCACTGCGCGGCGCGGGGGGACATCCCGACGCGCCGATGGCGATCGCAATGTACATCTATTCGCCGCATTGCATTTTGATGGGACGGGGAAATCACTCGTAGCGCAGCGCCTCGATCGGGTCGAGCCGCGAGGCCCGCCATGCGGGATAGATGCCGAAGACGAGCCCCACAAACGTACAGCTTGCGATGGATACGCCCACCCAGGTCCACGGAATCGGCGGCGTGACCTTGATCAGCGCCCCCATGCCGAGTCCTCCCAGCAGGCCGATGCCGATGCCGATCAGCGCCCCAAGCTGGCAAAGCGTCACCGCCTCGATCATGAACTGCGTCAGGATGTCGTTGCTCGTGGCCCCCACGGCCTTGCGCACGCCGATCTCGCGCGTCCGCTCCTTCACCGAGACGAGCATGATATTCATGATCCCCACGCCGGCCGCCAGCAGCGCCACCGACCCGCAGAACAGCCCGAACCATGCGATGTATTTCGTGAAGTCGCCAAACGTTTCGGAAATGGATTCATTGGTGATGACCTCGAAGTCATTCTCCGCGCCGATCTCCACGCCACGGATGGCGCGCAGGATTCCCACCGCCTGGCCGACCGTTTCATCGAGCGCCTCCACCGACCAGGCCCGGACATTGATGCTGATCGATGTCCCCCATTCATCGAAGAAACGTTCGGCGGCGCTGGTGATCGGAACCACCACCAGTGCGTCCTGGCTCTGGCCGAATATGGCCCCCTTTGCGTTGAACACGCCGATCACGGTGTAGGGCTGGCCGTTGACGGTGAGGATCTTTCCCACCGCCGACTCGTGCGGAAAGAGCATGGTCTTCACCTCGGCGCCGATCACCGCAACGTTGCTTCGCATCTGGACATCCCGCGGGTCCAGCCCCCTCCCCTGGTCGATGCTGAAATCGGCGTTGAGGAGAAAGCCCTCGTCGGTGCCGTAGACGTTGATGTTCGGATCGGTGGATACGCCGGCGTACTTCACTACCGCCCCCATCGTCACGTTGGTGAGGCTGATGCTCTGCGCCGATGTCATCCTCCGTTTGAACTCCAGCGCCTGGCGAAGAGTGATGTCCTTGCGGTTGCGATACCGGCTGTTGTCGCCGAAATGGGTCGCGGGGTCCTTCTGCAGAATGAAGGAGTTCCGGCCGAACGCCGAGAGCTGGTCATCAACCTTCGCCTCAAGTGCGCCGACGGCGGCGGCTACGCCGACTATCGCGAATACGCCGATCGCGATCGACAGCAGCGTGAGCCCCGCGCGGAGCTTGTTCGCGCCGATGGAGCGTACCGCCATTCTTACTGATTCCGTGAGCTGCATCGTTCAGCCGTATTGCGATTGCTGGAAATGAACCGGCGCCATCGAAAGCCCCGTCGCGTAGAGCCCCCGCGATTACTCCGAGCGGAGCGCCTCCACCGGATCGAGACGCGCGCCGCGGTACGCCGGAATGATCCCGGCAAGCACCCCCACGAAGGCAGATACCAGGATCGCGAGAAGGATCTGCGACGGAGGAATAAAGGGACTCAGAAAATCGAGCTCGTACGACCGCTCCAGCCACGAGGATACGGCGTAGGCGCCGATCGATGTAATGACCAGAGCGATCAGCGAGCCGAGAAGACAGAGCACCACGGCCTCCACCAGGAACTGCAGCAGGATGCTCGACCGGGTGGCTCCGAGCGCCTTGCGAATGCCGATCTCCTTTGTCCTCTCAGTGACCGACACGAACATGATATTCATGATGCCGATGGAACCGACGAGGAAGGAAAGGCCGGTGAGCATCAGACCGACGCCGTAGACGATGAACCGAAGTTGCGCCGTCTGGTCGCGAAAAGCCTGCTGGGTATTGATGGCGAAATCATCCTCCTGTCCCGGCGCCAGCGAACGGACCTGGCGCATGACGCCGATCGTTTCATAACGCACCTCGTCCAGTCGGTCGGTCCCCCCCGCCTTTACATTTATCACGATACGGGAACTGGCGCCATAGAGCGAAAAGAATTTCTTCAGCGGCATCAGGATCTGATTATCCACCATGTCCGCGCCGAGCGTCCCGCGCTTGGGCATCACGCCGATAACCGTGAAGGGAATGCCGTTGACCCTGATCCGCTTGCCGATCGGATCGGCGCTGGGAAAGAGATTCTCGGCAGTGGCATTGCCGAGCACCGCCACCCCGGCGCCGGAATTATCCTCCATATCGTTGAAAAAGCGCCCCTCCGCCATGCTCCCTCCCAGCATCGCATTATAGTCGCTGGAGACCCCCATGATCGTCGTGGAGGTAAGCTGGAGATTTTCATGGCGCACATCGAGCGATGTGCGCCGCGCGGTCGGTATGACGTACTGCGGCGATTGCAGCCGCTCCTCCACCTTCAGAAACTGATCGTAGGTGATGTTCTTGCGGTTGCGGGCCTCCATCCATCGCCGCCCGGTCCAGTCGAATTTATCGACATAAAGGATGTCGTCGCCGAAGATCGCAAGCGTATCCTCCAGCGCCGCATCGAGACCGGAAAGGGCCCAGCCCATCGCGAGCACGATGGTGATGCCGATCACCACGCCCAGCGTGGTCAGCACCGCGCGCATCTTGTTCGCGGTCAGAGCCGCAATCGCCATCTTTATGCTCTCGACGAGAGAATCCATCGCCTGTATGCCCGCTCCGGAAAGTTGAACATGCGTATCGCTCCCACCGGCGCCTCCACCCACCCTCAACTTTGAATGTTGAATGTTGACCTTTTAATGTTGAACGTCCTCGCTCATCGCGCGCGCATCATTCACCTCATCGCTTTCGATATTTCCGTCGCGCACGCGAATTATTCGCGCGGCATGGCGGGCGATATCCTCTTCATGCGTCACCAGGATTATCGTATTTCCCTGCGTCCACAATTCCTCGAACAGCCGCATGATCTCGATGCCGGTTCTGGAATCGAGATTGCCCGTAGGCTCGTCGGCGAGGATGATGGCGGGGCGTGTAACCAGGGCGCGGGCGATGGCGACACGCTGGCGCTGGCCGCCGGACAGTTCGTTGGGACGGTGCGTGACACGGTTGGCGAGCCCGACATGCGCCAGCGCCTCATGCGCGCGCTCCTTCCGTTCGGCGCCGCTGACGCCGGCGTAGATCAGCGGAAGCTCCACATTATGAAGCGCATCGCTGCGTGGCAGCAGATTGAACGTCTGGAAGACAAAGCCGATCTGCTGGTTGCGGATCGCAGCCAGTTCCGAATCATCCATCGCCGAAACAAGCTCGCCGGCGAAATAATATTCGCCGTATGACGGCGTGTCGAGACAGCCGAGAATATTCATCAACGTTGACTTTCCCGAACCCGACGGCCCCATGATGGCCACATATTCGTTCCGATGGATTTTCAGCGATACATCCTGCAGCGCGTAGATCCACTCGGCCCCCATGTTATAGGAGCGGCCGATGCCGCGCAGCTCGATAAGAGAATCGTCCGTACCATCGGTCGATGGCGCCATGTCATTATGATGTTGAGTCATCAGCCTCCCGGTTGTCAGCGCGACGTGCGAGGTTTTTCCGCTTCCTTCACCTTCGTACTGTCCTTCAGATCCTTGGTAATCGCCTTGTAGCTGCCCACCACCACTACATCCTTATCGGTCAGACCGCTGGTGATTTCGATATACTGATCGTCACGGATGCCCGTCGCAACCTTCTGCGAGCGGACGATATCTCCCTGCTTCACAAACACTATCGGCTCCGGGCGTTCATCGCGCTGCGCTCGTACAAGCGCTCTGTCCGTCACATTCTCCGCCTCCGGTTGCCGGTCGTCCTCCTGCTCCTCGGGATTCTTCTCACGGGTCGTCACCGACTGTATCGGCACGGAGAGGACGTTCTGCTTACGCGCGGTCTGGATGGTTGCAAGCGCCGTCATGCCCGGACGGAAGCGGCTGTCGGGCTCAAGGAACCGCAGACGGACCTCGAAGTTCGTGAGCTGCTCCTGCGTGCCGACGCCGGTCTGCTTGGGCGAGTTCGCGATGCGGCTCACCACCGCCCGGAACTTCTGGTTCGGCAGGGCATCAACCTCTACCTCGGCCGTATCACCGATCGAGACCTGCACCACGTCAGTTTCGGAGACATCCACCACCGCCTCGATCACCGAAAGATCGGCGACGGTCATGATCTCCGTTCCCGTCATCTGAATCGCCCCCACCACCTTTTCGCCGATCTTCGAGTTCAGCTTCGTCACCACGCCGGAAATCGGGGAGACGATCGTCGTCTTGCTGAGCGATTCGCGGACGCGCCGTGCGGCCGCCTGCGACTGCTGCACCTGGTAGCGTGCCGCGTCCACCTCGGCGTTGGCGATATTCACCTGCGCCTGCGCCCCCTCCAGTTCCTGATCGGTCGCAAGCTTCTTTGCATGAAGCTGCTGCATGCGCGCAAACTCCTGCTCGTTGCGCATAAGGGTGGCGCGGGCCTGCGCCAGGCGAGCCTGCGCCGCCGATATTCCCGCCTGCGCCTCGTCGAGCTGGGCTGCCATCGACTCGGGATTGATGCGTACCAGCACCTGTCCCTTCTGCACACTCTCCCCCTCCTCGACGCCGAGGAAGACTATCTCGCCGCTCACCTCGGGCGAAATCTTCACCTGGGTTTCGGGATCTATCACACCGGTGGCGGTGACGGTCTGCACGATGGTCCGTGCCATCACCTTCTCGGTCTCCACCTCCATCGCCTCTCCATCGCCACCGCTCATCATGAGCGCGATAGCCACCACACCCACAACCATAAGTCCGAGCAGCGAAAGAATCAGCCCGGTGCGCTTCTTCTTCCGGGGGCGTCCTGGCGGTTTTCCGGCCGGGCTTCCGCCCGGCGTGCCCGATGTGGCCGGCTTCCGGCGCTGGTCCATTGTTCGTGATTCTGCCATGCCTGATGTTACTGCGATTGTATGAAGCGGGCACCTGCTGAACTCTTCCGGCCCCCGTACGTGACCGCCCCGCTCTTCTCCCGCATGCTGTAGAGAAACCGATGTGTCCGCGCCGATGTTAGTCGCCGACCTGGTACTGAACCTCGAAGAGCGCCAGTCTGTAGTTGAACACGGCGTTCACCTGGTTGATCTGCGCGGTGAGATACTGCGAGTTGGCCAGAAGGTAATCGGCGTAGCCGCCGGCGCCGAGACGGTACCGTTCATCCGCGGCATATCTGTTCTGCCGGGCTGCGGCCACTGCCTTCTCCGCCGCGCGGAGCTGGCGTTCGGCCCCCTCCAGCCGCGCCAGAGCCTGCTGGAGCTGCGACCGCGCCTCGATCTCCAGCCTTCGATATTCGATCTCGGCCGACTGCTCCTGCGCCCTGGCAAGCTCCACCTGTTCGCTGGTGCGGAACCCGTCGAACGGCGTGAACTGGAAGTTCAATCCGAACTGCGTGTTTGCGCTGCCATCGTCCGTCCCGGCCTTCTGCCAGTACCAGCCAAGCGATGTGGAAATGGTGGGGTAATAGCCGGCACGCGCCGCGGTCACCGCACTGGATGCCGCCTCCACGCGCAGACGTGCGGCGCGGAGATCGCTCCTGTTCGCAGCCTGGCGCTGCAGCAGGTCATCGAAGGTGCCGAGCCGGCCGCGGGCCGTTTGGATTTCCGCGTCGTCAATGCTGCTGGCAAGCCCTTCGGAGGAAAGCTGCACACCGCCTGCCGGATCGTAGTTGAGAAGAAGCTGAAGAGTGTTGCGGGCGACAAGCGCATCGGTGCGTGCCTGTTCCAGCGCCAGCTCCGCATTGGCAACCTCCGCCTCCTGCGAATAGACCACGCCGATCTGCGCCGCCCCCGCTTCCACAAGCTGCCTGTTCTGGGCGAGACGTTCTTCGGCGAGTTCCAGATCCCCTTCACGAACATCGATGAGCTGTTCGGCGCGCAGCGCATTCAGGAATGCCGAGCGCGTCTGAAACGCCACATCCTCCCGCGTGCGATCAAGCGTCTGCATCGCCGCGTCGAACGAGGCGCGCGCGCTGCTGTAGTTCGCCGTCCGGCTGAAGCCGTCGAAGAGCACCAGGCTTGCACCGGCCGATGCGTTGTAGTTGTTGTCGGGACGATCAATAGGGATCGGCACGCCCTGAACTATCACCACGGGGTCGTCGCTGAGCTGCTTGGTGTACCCGGCATTTACACTGATCTGCGGCAGAAACGTTCCGAACGCACCGGTGACGCGGGCCGACGAGGTCTGCACCTGCGATTGCGAAAGCGTCACCGACAGGTTTCTTTCGAGCGCGATCTGTACCGCCTGTTCCATGGTCAGCGTGCGCGGAGGGCCCCCCGGCACCTGTGCATTGGCGGCGGCCGCAGGGAACAGCCAGAAACATACCGCGGTTGAAAATGTAGCTATTCCAGCTTTCAGTAGTCGATCAATCATGGTGTGGTCCTTACGGCATGCTCATCGGAGAGTTGCGCTCCGGATGACGACACAACCTCCCGGTGCGGCCGATAAAGCTCGCCGCAAAACTACGGAAAGCAGCGGGCACGGCATGCACCATCCCTCCTGGAGAGGCGGCATCAGGGGATGTCGTCACTACAGGAGAGATTCAGGCCGGCCGGAGACCCCGAATGCTGGAGGAACATGTACGGACACAGGAACGTGCCCGGAATGCTCACGATCCGGACATGTATCAGGTTGCCGGACACTGCACTTCAGCGTCGCCGGGAACGCGATCGTTGTTTGACTACTGGAGAGGAAAGAAGCTGCGTCGAGAGTGTAAGCCGGATGGCGGCTGTCCGGTCATGCTGTGCGTCACGAAGTGAAAGGACCCATCCACGGATGCCTGAATCGATCATCCGTCGATCATGCAACATTCCACCGACGGCGCGACCCATGCCTGCCGGAGGAACGATAGCCGCAGAAGGTATTCTTGCAGCGATGGCCATCCTTCTTGGTCTCCATCATCAGGCTGTGCTCCCCGCACTTCGGACAGACATCATACAGGTTCATGTGAAGATTCGAGTGCTTCTCCGTGTTGAAATTCACCTTCGGCTGCATGTTGGTTCGAACTCCTGAAAGTTTCGGTTTGAGTAATCCTCGTTACGAGGAGATCTGATTGATGAACCGGCGAGTGAGCGCCGTTTCTTCGGAGAAGTGAACCAAACTGCGGGCCAATTTTCATGGGCTTCCTGAAATGGCAAATCCTCCGTGAAATCACGGAGGATTTGCTCGTTTCCGGACATTTCGCGTTTAGAACGCAATCAATTCTTTCGACTTGGAATAAATCTCGTCGGCATTGAGCAGGATCGCCCGTTCCAGGACCGGCGAGAATCCCACCGGCGTTGGCTTGCTGCCGATGCGGAGCACCGGCGCATCGAGATCCCTGAAGCAGTTGGCCGTGATGATCGCGGCGACCTCCCCTCCCACACCACCAAGCACCCGATCCTCATGAGCGATCAGCACGCGGCTCGTCTTGCGGACGGTGGTGCAGATCGCTTCCTCGTCCAGGGGCTTTATGGTGCGCAGATCCAGCACCTCCGCCTCGATCCCCTCCTCGGCCAGCTTCCCGGCGGCCTGCAGCGCGAGATGAACTGCATTGCCGTAGGTGACGATCGAGAGATCCTTCCCCTCGCGGCGGACCCGGGCCGAACCGAACGGCACCTCGAATCCGACCGGGACCACGGTCTTCGCCCAGCCATGATTATACAGGAACTTGGGCTCCAGGAAGACCGACATGCCGCGCGAGCGCAGACAGGTACGGAGCAGTCCGGCCGCGTCATCGGCGAACGCCGGATAGACCACCCGCATGCCCGGGAGCGTCTGCAGCACCGCCTCGATATTCTGCGAATGATAGAGCCCGCCGGTGATGTAGCCGCCGGAGGCGATCCTGATGGTGACATTGGGCGCGAACTGACCGCGCGTGCGCCAGTACTCGTGTCCCATCTCCACGCACTGCTCCATCGCAGGCCAGAAGTAGTCGGCAAACTCCGCCCCCTCCACCAGCACTCTGATCTTATCATCGAAACGGCTGAAGCCGTTGGCGGTGCCGACGATGTAATCCTCGGCGATCGGCGCGTTGTGCACCCGCTCGCGGCTGAATTCCTGCTGCATCCCCTTGGATACGTTGAACACGCCCCCCTTGTCGCGCGTCGCCACGTCCTGCCCCCACATGAAGGTATCCGGGTTGTGCCGGAATTCCTCCTTCATCGTCGTATTCAATGCCTGCAGGAGCGTCATCTCCTCTCCCTGGCCATCGCGCTTCTCCTCGGCGGGATAGGGATCGGGGATCAGAAACTCGCTGTAGCTCTCGGGAGCCGGATCGGGCATGGCCTCGGCCCTGTCGGCCGCCTCGAAGAGCGCCGCCTTGTTCTCCTTCTCGATCGCGGCAAGCTCCTCCTCGGTCGCAATCTCCTCATCCAGCAGCAACGCGCGGAATTTGCGGACGGGGTCCTGCGCACGAGCCTCGGCAAGCTCCTCCTCGGAGCGATAGAGATCATGGCGATCGGAGTTGGAGTGGGAGCCGATGCGCACGCACTTCGCATGCACCATCGCCGGCCCCTTCCCCGAATGCACATACTCCAGCGCCTCCTGCATGCCGCGCCAGGAATCGATCACGTCGGTGCCATCCACATGGATGATCTTCAGATCGTCGAAGCCGCGGAAGTTGTCGGCGATGATGGGGCTCGGGAAGGACTCCTCGATCGGCACGGAGATGCCGTAGCCGTTGTTCTGGATCACGAAGATCACCGGGAACTTACCGGTGCAGGCACCATTGACCGCTTCGTAGAAGTACCCCTCGGCGCAGGCCGATTCGCCGCCGGAATAGAAGCTCACGGCGTCGGCCTTGTAATACTTGATAGCCTTGGCGACGCCGACCGCATGCGGCGAGTGATTGCCAGTGGCGCTGGAAACGTTCTGAATGCCGATCTCCGGCTTCGCGAAATGGTTGGACATATGGCGCCCGCCACCGGCGACATCCGCATCCTTCGAGAGACCGTTCAGGATGATCTCGTACGGCGTCAGCCCCGCGGCAAGGCAGGTCATCAGATCGCGATAGTACGGGAAAAGGAAGTCCTTCTTCTGACGGAACGAGAGCCCGAGCGCAAGCTGGATTCCTTCATGCCCGGCGCACGGGGCATGGTAGCTCCACCCTTTCGCCTGCTTCAGGTAATTCGCCGCCTTTTCGTCCAGAATACGGCCGAGATGCAGCGTCCGGTACCACCCGACCAGCGTCTCGTTGTCCGGGCGCCCCGCGAGAGCGTCCGTTGATCCGTTGGCGCCGGACGCGGTTACGCCGGAAGTCTCCGGCTTCTTCGCCTCACCACCATTGTTCTGCGCGATCTGGTTCCTGGCCTTGCTTTTGGCCTTCGGTTGACTGGCACTCATAGTTTATATTCCGCCTTTCGAGGCTTGCAGTTCCCGATTAACTGATGAAGAACTAAATATACGTTGACCTCTCTCCATTGCCATGATGGCGGGCCAATTTGTTACATGCGGGAACAATGCGTGAAAAAGTATCCGCAGTCGCGGCGCGGCGGCCCCGGCTTCAACAGAATTCCGCGATCTTCGTCTCCGGTAGCCATGCCTGGAAGCGGAATCCGCCGGGCGCCACGGTTCCCGATCAGCAACAGTACATCGTCAATGGCAGATAGATCTATGAAGCCTACCCCTTTTGCGTGCCGCATCGTCCTCTTTCTCCTGTTCTGCACCTCGACGCTCTGCGCGCAGGATTCGCTTCGCTACTACCGGCTCTATCTGCATGACAAGGGGACTCCGGCGCGCGTGCTCCTCCCCGACGATCCATTCTACACGCTGGCCACGGAACATCTGACGGAACGTGCGCTCACGCGGCGTGCCAAGGTGCTGCCGGCCGATCAGCTTGTCACAACGAACGATCTCCCCATCCATGCCCCGTATCTGGAGGCGATCGCCGCCACGGGGGCCACGATAGCGCAGACATCGCGCTGGCTGAACACCGTCATGGTGATCGCCGATTCGGCACAGTACGAACGCATCACATCACTCTCCTTTCTGGATTCCCTTCTGATCGTCGGAACGCGCCGCTCCGGAAACGGAACCCCGTACGGCAAGCGCCTGATTCTGGGACCGGACATCCACACCGCCGGCGCGGCCCCGGCCGAAAACGTCTCCGGCTGCATCACCGATCTCTATGGACATTCATCGTGGCAGAACAGGATGATGGGCATCGATCGCGCGCATCAACTGGGCATCGCGGGGGACGGCGTGCTGATCGGCGTGCTGGACGCCGGCTTCGACTGGCGCGGCCATGCGGCGCTTCGCGATCTGAAGGTGATCGCCGAACATGACTTCGTCTTCGGCGACGACAACACCTTCGACGAGGAGGGGGAGCTGGGGGCGGAATCGCATGGAACTGCCGTAATGAGCATGATCGGCGGCTATCTGAAGGGGACGCTGGTGGGGGGCGCTCCGCAGGCGAGCTTCATCCTGGCGAAGACCGAGGATATCAGAATGGAGCGCCAGGTGGAGGAGGATAATTTCGTGGCGGGGCTCGAATGGATGGAGGCCATGGGGGTCGATGTTACCAACACATCGCTCGGCTACACGCAGTTCGACTACCCGGACCGCCCGCATGAATACAGCGAACTGAACGGACACACCGCCCAGGCATCGAGAGGGCTCAACCATGCCGTGGGGCTCGGCGTGGTCTGCGTCGTCGCCGCGGGAAACGAGGCCGGACGGTACAATTACGTCAGCGTCCCGGCCGAGGCGGATTCGGCGATCGCGGTAGCGGCGGTTGACTCCACCGGCAGCGTCGCGCGCTTCAGCAGCAGAGGATTCGGCGGGCGCATCCCCGTCAAGCCGGATGTGGCGGGATTCGGCGTGGGAAACTGGGGAGCCGACTACACCGACACATTCAGACTCACCACCGGCCAGGGAACATCCTATGCGTCGCCGATGGTTACGGGGGTCGTGGCGCTGCTTCTTTCGGCGCGGCCGTCGCTGACGCCGTACCAGATCAGGGCGATTCTGCAGAGCACGGCCAGTCGCGCAGCCGATCCCGATACGGCGGTCGGTTACGGCGTGGTAAACGCGGGGGCGGCGCTCGCCGCACTGAGCAGAACCGCGCCGATAGTCGGCCGGCCGAAGATGAGTCTGATGGATGATCATCTCGCGATCGCCGCCGGTACGCTCTATGAAGGAGGGCGCATCGCGGCGGAGCAGCGCTCGGCCCCGCTTCCGACGCTGTACCTTTCGCTCACAGTCCGGGACCTTGCATCAGGGCGCTACACGACGCTGACGACGCAGCAACCCCTGTCCGGCCTGGCGCGCTGGTATCTTCCCGCTGCGATCGGCGACGTCCCGGTACTTCCGGGAACACGGCTGGAGCTGACGATCAGCGCGATCCCCGGCGGTGCGATGATACGGCGCGACACGCTGGTGGTGCAGCCGTACGTCCGCCTGCAGGCCGGCATATCCGACGGGTCCGATCTTGAAACGAGCACGATCTGCGCAACCCTGGACCGGGCGCCCGTCACGATGGTCGCCACGGCCGTCCCGAATCCTTTCCGTCATTTCTCCGTCATCGAGTTCCAGACGGAATCGCGGGCGAATGTTTCGCTGGCCGTCTACAACACGCTCGGCGAGGAGATGATTCGCCTGATCGATACCCAGGAGATGGACCCCGGATTCCACACCAGCCTCTTTCAGCCGGCCGGACTCCCCACCGGAGCATATTACTACATGCTCCGTGTCGGTGATGCGGTCAGCAGCGACCAGATGATCTACGTCCCCTGAGGGGGCCGGCCCGTATGGGCGATGGAATTTCTCCGACTTCAATTCATGGCCGCACCGGCACGGCCGGCTCAACATCGCCGGCATCCGACGGCCCGCATGTTACGATGTCCCAATCTTCACGAAGCTCCTCCCGGCGACCGGCCGGGGCAACCGGCGGCGATACATTCAACTTCAGCAGGCTGAAGATCACGCGCGGCTCCCTGGAAGGCGCCCGATTCCTGCTGGGCTATCTGCGTCCCTACCGTTTCAAATTCACCATAGCGCTGATCGCGCTCGGCCTCTCCTCCCTCTCGGCGCTTGCATTCCCGGGATTGACCGGCATGCTGGTGGACGCCACCAGCGGACACGGTGATGCGATGTACTCGCTGAACGAGCTTGCGGGCATCCTGGTGATAGCGCTGCTGGCGCAATCGGGATTCAGCTACGTGCGCAGCTACTATATCACCGAGGTGGCGGAGCGGACGCTGGCCGATCTCCGGCACGATCTCTACGGCCGGATGCTTCGGCTCCCGATGGAGTTCTACCACACGAATCGCGTCGGCGATATGACCAGCCGCATCACCACGGATGTCGGGCAGATCCAGTTCACCATCACCACGGGCCTCTCGGAACTGATACGACAGACGGTGATCCTGATCGGCGGCATCGCGCTCGTGGCCTGGACCTCGCCGCAGCTTACGCTGCTGATGCTGGTGGCCGTGCCGCTGCTGGTGCTGCTGGTGCTGATCTTCGGACGCATGATCCGCCGCGCAAGCCGGAAGCTGCACGACCTTCACGCCCTGCTGAACACTGTTGCGGAGGAGACATTCCAGGGAATCAGCGCGGTGAAGGCGTTCACCGCAGAGAAGCGCGAGACCGACCGCTACACCCGCACCCTGGACGATCTGGTCCGCCTGGCGCTGCGTGTGGGGCGTGCGCGCGGGGCATTCATCGCCCTGATCATCTTCATCCTCTTCGGCGGCATCGTCGGCGTGATATGGTACGGCGGAAACATGGTGATGGACGGCACGCTTACCATCGGCTCGCTGACGTCGTTCGTTCTCTACGCGCTCTTCGTCGGCAGCGCGATGGGAAGCTTCGCGGATCTGTACAGCTCGCTCCAGAGCGCGCTCGGCGCCAGCGAGCGGGTGCGCGAGCTTCTGAAGACGGAGGCCGAGGATATCGACAGATCGCTGGGTACGGTTCCGGCGCGCGGGGAGATCAGTTTCAGAAATGTGTCGTTCGCCTATCCCTCGCGCCCCGACGCCCCTGTGCTACAGGGGATCACGCTGGATATACCGGCAGGAACAAGCCTTGCACTGGTAGGACCGTCGGGCGCCGGCAAGTCAACGCTGGCGGGCATCCTGATGCGCTTCTACGAACCGGGGGGGGGCGAACTGGTGGTGGATGGGCACGCGGCGACGGACTATACGCTCCTCGATTTCCGGTCGGCCGTGGCGATCGTGCCGCAGGACGTGGTGCTCTTCGGCGGCACCATCGCCGAGAACATCGCCTACGGCAATCCGGATGTGACGCCGGAGCAGATACGCGAGGCGGCTCGTCTGGCGAATGCGGCGGAGTTCATCGAGGCATTTCCGGAAGGTTACGAGACGGTGGTCGGAGAGCGGGGCGTGCAGCTTTCCGGCGGGCAGCGGCAGCGGGTCGCGATCGCCCGGGCGATCGTGAAGGACCCGGCCATCCTGATCCTCGACGAGGCCACAAGCTCGCTTGATTCCGAATCGGAGCGGCTGGTGCAGGATGCGCTCGACCGCGTGATGGAGAACCGCACCACGCTCGTGATAGCGCACAGGCTCAGCACCATCCGCAATGCCGACCGCATCGCGGTGCTGCGGCACGGCGCCATCATCGAATATGGCTCCTACGACGAACTGATAGCGGCCGGAGGCGTCTTCGCCCGTCTCGTCGCGCTGCAAAGCCGCGTCGGCGATGACAGCATCGATGAGGCGATGCTGGAGGGGGGGAAGATATGATGCAACTGGCGCGAGGATAACCGCGGGGAGACATTCCGTCAAGCCTTCGACATGCCTCCCCAGCATGTCCCGGAGCCGCAAACAGCACCGCGGCGCGGCCGGATAATTCTTCCGGACTACTATTGCACTATGTAGGGGCGATAACTATTTTTGCCGGTGTTGTGGTGGGCGCTCGGATCCCAGGTGCCTCCATCACGGAAGATGATTCTCGAGGTTCAAACGAATTCATTCTTCGTCAATCTACACGTGAGGTCCTGTAATGAGCACGCTGTATCTTCCTGGAGATGCCTCCACATCCTGGCAGCCTCAGGATTCAGCCCCCCGTACCGATGCATGGGCGCCCGATCCGAACGTTCCAGTCTTTCTTCCCGTAACCGACTATGATGCGGGCCGCCGTGACGGCATCATGATCGGCCTGATACTCGGCGCGATCTCCGGATCGGTGATCGTGGCGCTGCTGGGCTTCTTCATCTTCTGGTAGCGCGCCGATCGTATGCAAACCGAACAAGCTGCAGGAAAGCCCGCCCGGAGTCGTACCCTGACGGGCTTTCAAGCCACCGGCCTTCCCCTCGCTTATTCAGATTCTCCAGGATCGCAGATATCGCAGTTGCCGCATGGCGGCTCGTCGTGCACTCCGAAGTATTCAGCGATGAAGACGCGACGGCATTCCTCCCTGCGGAAGTACTGCACCACCGACAGGAGCTTGCGGTTCGCCCGTGCCAGCTTCTCCTCCAGCAGTTCCTCCTCCTGAAGCTCGTCGGGAAGCTCGCCCGTTACACGGATGTTCCTCTCCTCGACGGAGCCCTCGATCACCCCGTAGCGGTCGAACAGCCCCAGCGCCGTCTCCAGCCGGAAATCGCGCCGGTTCCTGAAATTCAGCTCCTCCCGCAGATACTCCAGCCCCAGCGCATTTACCTGCGCAGTGTTCCCCTGCAGAAGCCCGTACAGCCTGGCATTGAAGTTCGCATTGGGATTTGACCACTTGATGAAATCCATCTGGATGTGAAGGTCCTCCTGATCGTACAGGAGCAGGCAGAGCGAAGCATGCCCGTCGCGCCCGGCGCGGCCGATCTCCTGGTAGTACGATTCCAGCGAGGATGGAACCTCGGCGTGCAGAATAAACCGGATATCCGGCTTGTCGATCCCCATGCCGAAGGCGTTCGTCGCCAGCATCAGCATATCCCTCCCCTCGATGAATCGGCGCTGCGCCGATCTGCGCTGCGCCGCCGACAGCCGCCCATGATAGATCTCATGAGGAATGCGCCTGCCACGGAGCATCTCCGAGAACTCCTCCAGCGTTCCGATCAGCGAGAAGTAGATGATGCCTGAACCAGGATAGCGTCCCATCACCTCGACGATAGCATCCACCTTCTCGCGCTCGTTGAAGATCTCCCTCCCCTCCAACCTCAGATTCGGCCGTTCGATTCCCTGATGAATCACCTCGGCTCCATCGCCATGCAGCCCCAGCCGCAGCAGGATATCCTGCTGCACCTCGGGCGTCGCCGTGGCCGTCAGCGCCACAGTCACCGGAATGCCGATGATCTCGCGGAACTCGCCGAGACGCGAGTAGTCGGGACGGAAATCATGCCCCCATTCGGAAATGCAGTGCGCCTCGTCCACCGCCAGCAGATCGATCCGGGCCTGCCTGATCCGCTCCACGAATTCCGTCCTGCGAAAGCGCTCGGGGGTTACGTAGAGAAGCTTCGTTTCACCGGCCACGAATCGCTCCAGCCGCGTCTCGCGCTCCTCCCGGGAAACCGTCGAGTTGATGAAGGACGCGGGGATGTTCCTGCGGCGGAGAGCATCGACCTGATCCTGCATCAGAGCTATGAGCGGGCTTATCACCAGCGTCCCTCCTTCCAGGCAGAGCGCGGGAATCTGGTAGCAGAGCGATTTTCCCCCTCCGGTCGGCATCAGCACCAGCATCGATCGGCGCTCGCCCCCTGCGCCGAGGAGGCGATTGATGATATACTCCTGTCGGCCTCGGAAGCTCTCGTAGCCGAAGCGTGATCGAAGGACATCGAGGGGAGCGTTGGTCAGGGATACAGGTATCTGCATGCAAATCTTCTCGCCATAACCGGCAGGCCGACAAACGAAATGAATGTACGGGATTTCTACGTAGCAGGATCAGGGAACCGCAGATGGGGGACGACGGACCACGAGCAGGATGCCTGGGGATACTTCAATAATGGAAGACCCAAGAAAATTGCCGTCTGCGAACGTCTTCGGGCCAAAAGTATTATCTTTACATGTTCGATGATCGATCGGACGCGCCGCCGGGCGTATGAGACACGACAACGGATCTCCGAACGTCGGTACATGGCAGCGTACGAACGATGGTTGAATTCCCGGAGGGCTCGCATAATGGTATTGCAGCGGTCTTGAAAACCGCCGGGCGCAAGCCTGTGGGGGTTCGAGTCCCTCGCCCTCCGCTTCTATTACTCCCAGGGGTCTCGGACTATTCTGCATTGTTGATGAACGGTGGCGCCTCGCCGGTTGATACTGTTGGTCATGCCTCCGGCGTTTCCCATGCCCGGACGCGCGCCATACCGTCTCCACGATCGTAGTTCATACGCTGCCAAACTTCCTTCCGCGCCGATCCGAACGTTATCCACTATGAGCAAACTCTCGAAGAGTCGTTTCCTTACCACTATATTGCTGCTTGCCTGCACACTTGGCATGGGCGGCTGCCTTACCGCCGAGCGCAAAGAGACTGTGTTCATCGTGAAGCCGGATGGCTCCGGCACCGGCCGCATCGTGTTCTACAACATCCGGTCGATCGAGGAGCGCGATGAGGATGTGAGCATCCGCGACTACAATGAGTTGCTGAGCAACTATCTCAAGGGAAGGAAGTTCGACGACTTCTACCCGGAATTCATCAATCTGAAGAAGAGGCTGTTCGAGCAGGATGGGGAGTTGAACGGTGAACTGACGTTCGAATTCCTCCACTACAACGACGTCGGGCTCTACAGGTACCAGGAGGACGGGCCGTGGATGTACTACGTAGGGCCGAGGGCCGACTTTTCGGTGGAGCACTTCGATGCCAGCAACGGAACGGTGCCGGGAGAGCAGATGCCGGTGGCATTCTGGCCGGCGGGAACGACGGAGTTCCGGGTCGTTTCGCGATTCGATCAGTCCGAATCCGCACGCTCGCTCCTCCCGCTATTCAAACGCATCGGAACCCAGTAGACGACGGCATATGTGGATAGGGGAATTTCTTGATGGGCTTGCGCGCGAGCTGCCGCTGGACCTGGCGATGCCGGATGATCCCGTGGGCACGCAGGTGATGGCGGCCGACCGGGAGCTGACGGCCGTGGCGGCCGCCTACGAGGTCGATGAACTGATGGTGCGGCGCGCGGACGAGGAGGGGGCGGAACTGATCGTGGCATTCCACCCGCTGATCTATCCCTCGCTGAAACGCCTCACCAGGAGAACACGGGTCGAACGGACGGTGGTGGAACTTATCGACCGCCGCATCGCGCTCCATGTGGTGCACACTGCATTCGATGCGCATCCGGACGGGACAAGCGCCCTGCTCGCGCGCCGGCTCGGCCTTTCAAATATCCGCCCCCTCGTCCCCGACGCACGGCGCGCGGGGGCCGGCATGGGAGCGGTCGGCGAGCTTCCTGAGCCGGTCGGACTGGAGGCGCTGGCGCGCCTGCTCCGTGCGGCATGCGGCGCCGGTGCCGTACGGGTCTCCTTTCCCCCGCATGGGGAACCCCGAAACGCCATCGGAACGGTGGCGATACTTGGCGGCAGCGGTATGAGTTTCTATGATCAGGCCGTGGCATGCGGCGCCGAGGCATTCATTACGGCCGATGTGCGCTACCACGGGTTTCATGCGGCCAACGATCGCATTCCGGTGCTCGACCCCGGACATGCCGAATCCGAGGCGCTGGTATGCGAGGGTATGGCATCGCTGCTGGAGCGTACCGTCACCGCGCTCGGCGCCCGGGTCCGAGTGCTCCCGCTTACCGAGCCGACCAACCCGGTGCGCCTGATCGTCTAGAGAAAAGTTTTACATTCAACGGCAGAGATCATTACGGAGGCAATCAATCGTGGAAGAAGTACTTCGCGCACTCTACAGATTACAACAGATCGATCTGGAACTCGACGAACTGAACGATGGTGGAGGCGATCTCCCCACCGACGTCGAGCAGCTCCGGAAGAGAGTAGACGAGCTTTCGAAGGCGATGGCCGCCGAGGAGGAGAAGCTCCGCGAATTGAGAGATTCACGCGCTGGCTCCAACAACAGCATCGAGGAACTCCGCGAGCGGGTGAAGATGCTGAATGAACGTCTCCGGACCGTGCGGAACAACAAGGAGTACGAGGCCACCACCAACGATATCGCGGCGGCCGAGGAGGAACTGCAGACGATGGAGCGTTCGATGACGACGGTGAACACGCAGGAGGCGATGCTCATCCGTGACATCGAGGGGATCAACCGTCAGCGCGAGGAGGCGTTGAAGGAGCTGGATGAGAAGACCGAGACGCTCACGACGATCCGCGCAACCCACGCCGATGAGATCAGCAGTCTTCACAGCGCCCGTGAGGAGGCCGCCTCGCAGATCAGCGAGGATCTCATAAAGCGGTACAACTATATCCGGACGGCGCACGAGGATGCGGTGGTGAAGGTCCGCAAGGGCGCCTGCTCCGGTTGCTATCGGGCCATCCCCCCCCAGACGCTCGTGGAAATGCGCCGCTCCGAGCAGATTTTCACCTGCGAGCACTGCGGCCGTATCATCGTCGATGAGGAGATAGCGGCGTCGGTCACGGTGTAGGAAGAACGAAACGTGAGTGGTTAGTGGTGGAAGATGCGATCGGCTTCTGCTGGTAACTGCCGATGACCAACCAATCTCGACATGTCCGGAGTGTGTCGGGCAGTCGCTTTCCGGTTGATACCGGGGAGAGGAACGTCCGAACTCCACAGGGCAGCGTGCCAGCTAACGGCTGGGCGTCCAATTTCAACCATCCTTCGGGATGCGCGGAAGAGACGACGGAAAGTGCAACAGAAAAGATACCGCCACGCCACAGCAATGCGGCGGGGTAAGGGTGAAATGGTGAGGTAAGAGCTCACCGCGTCGCGGGTAACCGTGACGGCAGTGCAAACCCCACGCGGAGCAAGGCCAAATAGGGTGCCGGCCGGAGTTGCCCGCTCCGATCTCCTTCACGGAGATCACGGCACCGGGTAGGCTGCTTGAGGGTATGGGTGACCATGCTCCCAGATAAATGACTGCCTCCTCCGCTATGTGCGGTGAAGACAGAATTCGGCGTACAGACACGCTTCGGTACATGTCGATTCGGGACCCGCGCGGTCCCTTTTTTTTGGCAGGCTCCCGCTCGCCACGGACGGAAGAATAACTCGCGCAAAGAACGCAAAGGAACACGGTCGGTAGCCCCCCCTGCCGGCACTCTTCAATCGTAAATCGCAGATTCTATGTCCCGGCTCGAACAGATGCTCGCTTTTTTGGAACAGGATCCGAACGACAGCTTCTCGCGATACGCGGTGGCGCTGGAATATATGGGGCGCAGGGAATTTGATGCGGCCCGGAAATATCTGACGGAACTTCGTGAGCGCGATCCCGGCTATGTGGCTACCTACTACCAGCTTGGCCAGGTTTATACGGCGCTGGAGAATTGGGGTGCGGCCGAGGAGAGCTATACGGCCGGTGTTGCGGTGGCACGCGGTGCGGGCGATCTGCATGCCATGAGCGAGCTTCAGGCCGCACTCGATGAGCTGGATACGCTCCGCTGACGGAAATGATGAACGAAGAGGAAATTCTCGATATGTTTCATCGCACCGGCGTTATCATCGCCGGCGGCAGCGGCCATTATGCTACGCGCGAGGGATTTCATTCCGCCACACTGATCCGCGTCGGAAAGGCATTGCAGTTTCCGCCATTCAATAGGAAACTTGCATTCGAGATCGTACGGCATTTTCTCGAACTCGATATTCACGTGGTGGCGGCGGCATCATCGGAGAGCATTCCGGCCGCAGTGGAAATCGGCCGGCAGCTTGAAGCACGGACGATCTTCGCCGATCCGGCCGACGGCACGCGGCTGTACGACGGATTCATGATACACGCAGGTGAACGGGTGGTGATCGTTCAGAGTCTGCTGCGGAACGATCAGGGACTGGAACCGCTGAAGCGGCTGGTACGCAAGGCCGACGCGCGGCTGATCGGGGTCGGCTCCATCGTGGACGTACGGGAAAGCCGCAGCAGTTTCACCATCAGGGATGTCACTGCCATCAGACTCCCCTGGGAATATTTTCCCGCCGGCGACTGCCCGCTCTGCGCGGCAGGCTCACCGGTCATCGACGCCTGAATTCCTCCCCTCCACCACACGCCGCCACATCTCCGTCTGCTCCGAACCGGCAATCCGCGCGGTCGCCAGCGCAAGCTCCTCCAGCACAGCGAAATATTCCGGCGCATGCCGGCGTACCGCCTCATACTGCCGCCGCACGACGTCGGCATCCCCACGGGCGATCGGCCCGGTCAACACATCCGCGGGTTCGGCCGATGCCGCACGATCGGCGCTGGCATGCATGAAGGCGGCGACCACCTCACGCGCATCCTTCCCGGAAAACCCTGCACGGCGATAGAGCTCCGCAGCAATTGCAAACAGCGTCACCGAATAATTCGCAGCCACCGACGCCGCCGCATGATACAGCACGCGATACTGATCGCGCACAACGACAAGCTTCGGCGCAAGGTGCCCTATCAGCCGCATCGCATGCTCGCAGGCGGCATCACCTGCTCCCTCCGAAACGCCCCAGACGATTCCCCGGGGAACAGGCGCAGCGCCGGTGAAGGAGCCGTTGGGATGAAGAACACAGGTGGTGGCGCCGCGTTCGGCGAGTGGATCGAGCGCACCCGCAGACGTTGCGCCGGAGGAATGAAGAACCGTGACACCATGCCAGTCCGCACGTTGCCGGGCAAGTTCCGCGGCCACACCGGCTATCGATGCATCGCTGGTGACTATCCAGACCGTATCGTACTCCGATAACGGAATCCGGTCGAACGCGGTATATACCGCCACCGCCGGTGCGGAAGCGGCAAAACGCGCCGCCGCGGCGGCGTCACGCAGGAGAACCGCACGGATGTTCCCGGACATGCTGCGCAGAAGCGTGCAGGCAAGCCTGCCGCCGCCGACGAGCAATATGCGCGGGGCATCCCCGGCGAGGGTATTCAGAGCATCATCTCCATGATCGATCCGTGTCATAACAGATAACTATGCACGCATTTCCCGGACAGCCGACGTAGAACATTATTTTGCGATTGGAATACATATCCTTGTATTTTTGCCGGTCGATTTCCTGAGAGCATTGCCCCTGGTGAAGGACGATGCCTCATCCAATCCTTACTCACTTCACTAACTTAATACCTCATGAAGATGCGCGCGTTCTTGTTTACTGCGCTTCTGGCTACCGGTCTCGCGTTCACTGCCTGTGGCGGCAACACGGAGGAGACCAGCACGACGACCGACAGCTCGGCGATGGCTCCGGCTCCGACCGAAACTCCATCGACCTCGACGTCAACGCCTCCGCCGGCCGACACCACGATGATGGACACGACCGGCCACATGGACACGACGACGCACTAATCCCTCAGGCCAATCCCGACGTTTTCGCGCCTCCATCGGCATCAATGCGGGTGGAGGTCTTTTTTGCCGCCGCATTCCACATCCGGCCGGTCACCGCACTACCATCATCCGCCGGCGCAGCACCGACGTCGGCGTCTCCAGCACCAGCCAGAATGCTCCGCCCGGAAGCCGTGCACCGTCAATGACGACCGAGCGCACGCCGGCCGGAGCGGACCCCTCGTACGGCACAGCCACCACCCGGCCACGGGCATCAACGATACTGAGCCGCGACCATCCATCCTCCACCGTCTCGAACTCGATGGCAGCATCATCACGAACGGGATCGGGGCGCACCGGAGCGATACGCAGCAGACCGGGCGTTCCAACCAGGCGGCCCCCCCCCGCATGGCAGACATCCAGCAGCGTGAACATCCCATCCGTCGTATCGGTGATGGTGATGGGCAGATCATTGACGGCCCAGCGCAGATCGACGCCATCGAAGGCGAGCGGCGTCGTTTCAGCCGCGCCGAGCATCGGAAGCAACCGAAGCTGAAGCACAGGCCCACTCCGGGGAAGATCGCCGCGCGCCTCTATGGTGAGAACGCGATCGCTCCCCTGCACTGCATCGCCAAGTATCTGCGCCGACACCGCCGGCGAAATGCCGTCGATTCCCAGCGGCAGAAGCATGGAGGCATCGAACCGCAGCAACGTCCGGAGAATCAGGTCGGCCCCCTCGATGCGGGCATTCCCCTGTTCCAGGAACAGCCGCGCCGCGGCGGCCTCCCCGGTATTCCCTTCGATGCGTTCCCACCGCAACTCCGCCAGACGCTCCTCTCCCTCGGCGCGCCCCTGCACATTCACGAGGATCGTATCATCGCATGGATCGCTCACCAGCAGCATGATCCGCCCGGCAAGCGTGTCCGGCGCAAGCACAGGAACGTACTCCAGCTCGATATCGATCGAACCGCCGGAGGGAATGACCGTCTCCTGAGCGGGACGAACCACGCGCAGCCCCACGAGGCTCCCCTCCAGCATGGCTGGAGACAGGGTACGCGGGAATGACGAGGAATTGGAAATCCTCACAAGCCCCGTCGCCGACGATCCCAGATCCACCGGACCGAAATCAATATCCTGAACATCGGCCGTGACGCCGCCTTCATCAAGGACACCGCGCAGGACGATGGTCCTGAGCGTGCCGCAGGAACGCGAGCGCAGGATAATGCTGTCGTCGAAGATCCCCGGCGCGGACGGATGGAACCCGACCACGATCTGTGCGACGCCGCTTGCATCGATCCTTACGGGATCGCCGGGGAGCGACACATCGAAATCCGCTGCCGACGGAAGGTAGACGGGATCGAGCGAGTCGGCGACGCTACCAAGATTCTCGAGCGTCAGGAGAAGCTCCCTGGCCGCGGCACAGACGGGAACGAGGCCGAAATCGAGCGTGTCGGTGGAATATGCAAGGATGGCGCTCCCCCGCATGCCTCGCGCGGCGACGAATGCATCGTAGCCGCAGTAGGGAAGGCGGAGCCGTACACCGCCATTGAACGTGCCCGAGACCGATGGATCGACCGAAACCGTCAGCACGGCGGTATCGCCGGGATCGACCGTCGTACGCGACAGCGAAATACGGGCGAGACCATCCAGCCTGAGACCGGCGTTGATGCCGGTCACCGGCGCCGTACCGCGGTTCACATAGTGCACCTGCAGCACGGGCGACGAGGCGCAGAGGTTGCTGACGCCGAAATCGAGCACATCCTCCAGCGGTTCCAGGCGCATGGTATCATTACGAATGTCGAACGGCATCAGCATGGTATCGCCCCCTCCCGGCCCGCTCATCACCCGCAGCACCGCAGGGCGCGGCCCAAGCGAACCAGGCGTGTACCGAACACGCATTACGGCAGCACCTCCCGGGGCAATGATGGTTCCGGCAAGCGGCGTAAGAATCGTGAACTCCGCCGCCGCGGCGCCGACGATGTCAGCATGCACGATGCGATCCTCGGCGCCTCCGAGATTGCTGATCCGGATCTCTATCTCCTGCTCTTCCTTGGGGGCGCAGAGCAGGCGGATAGGATCGGGCGCGGGTGTGGGAGAGAGCGAGCTCCCGCTCTGGATCGCCCGCAGCAGCAGCACCTGAGGGTTCGGACAGTCGCTGCTGCGGAAGCTGATCGTCCCCTCGAATGCACCTATCTCCCCCGTCATGAACCGGAGTATCACATCGACGGAGGCGCCGGGGGCAAGAACGTATGGGAATGCCGGAGTGACGATGACGAACCTCGTCGGGCTCAGATCCGGCGGGAGGATCTCCACCGGAACCGTCCCCGGATTTGTGATCGTCACCCGCTGTTCGGTGTACGGACGACCGGGAAGCAATGTCCCGAAATCGATGGTGCTGCCGACATCCGGCGTCAGTTGCAACCCGCTGTACTCTACATGCAGCTCCACCACGCCGCCGATGCCGGGACAGGACTCCGTCGCCAGCCGGAGATAGCCGTCACGAATCCCGTTGCGGATTCCCCTGATGCTGACCCGAACGCGAACCGAGTCATGCGCCGGAATGGTGAACGGTCCCGCCGGTTCCAGGATCGTGCAGTCGAATTTACCGAACGGGGCGATGCTCGAAAATTCCAGATCCCGCTCCAGCGGATTGATGATCACGAACGCGGTGTCGAGCGTATCTCCGCAGGCGGTCCAGTGATATTCACCGAGCCGCAGCGGCAACTGGCGGCGCGTCGGCGCGGGATTGTGGCCGTAGGCATCCGCCCTGCTGTAGCCGAGCATCTGCACCGAGACCGGCTCCGAAGCCGTGATGCCGTGCGCCTCCAGCGGGCGAAGCACCACCGAACCGACGATGTAGTTATCGCGAGCGAATCGCGTATTCCAGACCGGCGGGCCGCCGTCGATGCGGAGACCGGCCTCCGCACTCGCAGGGAGCACAATCTGCGCATAATGCCGCCACTCGACGTACCCGTCGCCGTCGTCGCGCGGTTCGAGCTGCGGGGAGACCACAAGGAAACGATCGCTCCACTCGCGCACCGGAGTAACGGTCATCCACGAGGGATCGCCATATGCCTCCAGGCGGTCCTGCAGCCCACGCGACGTGCTCACGATCAACTGCATCATGCTGATGGAATCGGTGGCGGTGACATGCACCGGCAGCATGCTGGAGAAATCGTACGTCTCTCCTTGCTTCAGTCGCGCGGCCTCCACGCCGTCGATACGCACCGTCGCCTCGCCGCAGACCGACATGATCCTGTAGTATGCGGACTCCTGCCGTGGCAGCGGCCCCACTATGAATTCGGACGCTCCTGCGTGGCTACCCGGGATCTGTTCCACCAGCGGATTGCAGGAATGCTCGCCGGGAATGGGTATCTCGGCACAGATGGAGCCGGACAGGACGCCGCATGGACGATCCGATTCCACCGTGGTGCCGGAAAGATCGGTATCGGTGAAACGGTCGGTCAGAAGCTGATAGACCTCCCCCCTGTCCAGCACCACACTGTACCGCACCCCAGCCGCATGGCCGCCACGCGTTGCCACCGCCGGGCGGATGCTGATCGTCGTACGATCCTCGACGGCGTACACAGCCATCGTCGCCCCGACAAGCGAGGCATCGGTTCCCGGAACAACGTAGTTGAAATCGAGCAGTGAGTCGGGAATGGCGGCGTAGCTTTCACTGGTGAACGCGCGATCGACCATCAGTATGGCCGTCACCGGCTCCGTGGCGGTGATCCGGATGGAATTGCGGAAAACCCCCTCCATCTGCGGAAGCATCACCGCAGCGGAATCCAGCATCACCTCCGCTGCGCCCTCCGGCGGCACCGTCACGCTCTGCGAACTCCCGGTGGAGGTCTGCACGATATGGACATCGGCGCCACGCAGGCTGGTCAGCAGCAGCCGCACGTGAGGGGATTCACCACGCCGTGCAACCTCGGTATATGGCAGCAGGAGCACGAACGAACGTCCCTCGCCCGCGATCTGTGCGGGGGCGGCCGGCGCAAGAGAGAGAAGCAGGAGCAGGGCGTAGAGGAAACGGATCATGGCGCCTCTTGGCGATAGTGAGCGCGATCGATGCGGAGCACGAACCGCATATGGATACTTCCGGCGAACGCGACGGGCAATCCGGGAGACGGACGATCGACGGACCGCCATATGATTGCGCACGACCGGAACATCCTGAAAACCAGACGGGGGACAGAAGAAAGGGCGCGGACATCGTCACATCCCGCGCCCTTCCCATTACATCATCCATGCAGCCCATGCGTCACGCCGGCCACGGACGAACAGCCGGTGGCCCGGAGGGTTCTATCCCACCTTTCTGATGGCATTCGTGAGCGTGCCGAGCATATCTATCTCGCACTCGACCACGTCCCCATCCTTCAGCCACCAGTTGTCGGTGATCTTCGAGCCGTTCAGTTCCAGAAAGCAGCCGGTGCCGACCGTTCCCGAGCCTATCACATCGCCCGGATAGAGCGTGACGCCGTACGACGCACGTTCGATGATCTGCGCGAACGTCCAGGTCATATCCTTCAGATTGCCCCGGGAGACCTCGGTTCCATTGACCCGCGTCACCATCGTGAGATCGTAGCGCTCCCCCGCATCGCCGGCGATGCGCTTTGGAGCAAGCTCGTCGCGCGTGACAAGGAACGGCCCGATGGAGGTTGCGAAATCCTTCCCCTTGGCCGGTCCAAGATTGAGCTTCATCTCCTCCATCTGCAACGCGCGCGCGGACCAGTCGTTCATGACCATGTAGCCGGCGATGTAGTCATCAGCCTCGGCGGCCGCGATGTCGCGTCCCTCCCGGCCGATCACTATCGCGCATTCGAGCTCGAAGTCAAGCCGGTTCAGATGCTTCTCCATCACCTGCACCTCCCCCGGTCCCGTCACCGCCTGATGATTGGTGAAGTAGAAGACCGGAAACTGATCGAACTCCGGGATCATCTCGACGCCGCGATTGCGCCGCGCGGCCTCCACATGCTGACGGAATGCATAACCGTCGCGCATGGATGTGGGGCGCGGAACCGGAGCGAGCAGAGTGACATCGCCCGAAGCCGGGCTGGCCGCGGCGATCTCATCGTTCCCGGCCGCCCATTCGACCAGGCCCTGAACGAACTCGAATCCCTGACGGCCGGATTGCAGCAGATGCAGCATGGAGGTGAGAACGGCGCCGGAGGATTCGCGATGCGCCGCAAGCGCGGCCTTCCGGAGATCGACGACACGATCGCCGATGACCGCCCCGATGCGTCCTGCAGAGGTTCCGGATTCGGAGTGTTCGCCGTTCAGATAGGTGACTAGTTTCATCGGTAGGTATATTCCTCGGTTGTTGGAGCCAGTGCTCCGTTGCATAATGGATGCCGGTGCATGCCGGGAAGGGGCGCCGGAGGGTTTATATCCCGGACTCCCGGGTCTCGGCGCCGGGGACGAATCTCCAGCCATCCCCAACCTTTTCCAGTTCCATCTTCAGGCGCAGCGTCATCGTTCCCACCAGGCTGTCACCCCGGTGCACTTCGCCGATCAGATCGAAAGTGGTCTGGGCATTGTCCATGATGACCGCGCTTGTGACATTCTCCACCTCGAAATCGCTTCCCCCCGGGATCGTGAGCAGGCGGTAGATTGTACTGCTGTCGCCCGACAACGTCAGCGGGTGCAGGCTGTCATCGGCATAGAGCCGCGCGGCCGCATCGCGATCGCCGCTGTTGAGAGCGCCGGCCAGATCCTCCACCATCTCCTCGATACGTTCATCGTCGGAGACGGAGCATCCGGCCAGGAACAGCAGGCCGATGACCAGGAAAGGAATGAAGGAATGCATCAGCCGCATTGTGTAGAGTTACTGTTTCCATGATCCGGCCGCGATACCCCACTATACGGAGGTCGAGGGTGTTCCGCCGCTACGGCGATAGCGCCGATCCATGTACCACCACATCCATGCGCCCCAGGCATATCCGCCGATCGGGTAGATGATGAGATTGATGCCGAGCTGGCGCAGCAGCGCCCCCCACTGGAACGGAGCATCATCGATCAGCACCTGGAAGATGGCCATCGACACCGCCATGAAGAGCCCCCAGAACAGCACGCCCCTTTTCAGGATGAACGAACGTCTCCCCTTCGCGCGCACCTCGCGCCATGCATCAAGCTCTTTTTTCGTGATGTCGAACTTCATTTCAACCTCCAGGGGTTCGATTGCCGAGCTTCCCATGCGCATACAACTGATGGCGGTTCCCGGCGGGATCTCACACCGGCAGGAAGAGCAGCGCTCCGTAGCGGAGCACCCGCGTGCCGCATGCGACGGCGATGAAAAATACGATCCTCACGCGCATTATCCCTGCGATGATCGTGAGCGGGTCGCCGATGAAGGGAAGCCATGAGAGCAGCAGAGCCCATTTGCCATAGCGCCCGGACCAGTCGATGGCCCTGCGACCGGCACGCCCCTGCATCGCCCTGTGCAGCAGCGATTCGCTCCCCCACCGGCCTATCCAGTAGTTGAACAGAACGCCGAGACAGTTGCCCACCGATGCAAAGAGCAGCACCTCGCCGGGAGCCATCCCGAGGCGCAGAGCGCCGTACACCGCGGCCTCGGAACTGAACGGAAGGATGGTGGCAGCCACGAACGATACGACCATGAGGCCGATCCCGCCGTATGCGACGATCAGATGCTGCAGATCTTCCATGAACATCCATGATGCTCCCCTGATCGCAGGTCCGGAGCAGGTCGGCCGGGAGTCCGTTCGAGTCGGGACATGGAATTTTCGGCGTACGATGTTCGATTGAAGAGCGCCGGCGGGAAACCGCCATCTCCCTTGCGCTCTTTGCGCCTTTGCGTGAAATCCTTCCCCTTCTTCGATTGAAGCGCACCGACAGGCCCGTTCAACCATCATGCGTCACTTCATTCTCCGCGCAAACCTTCAACATACACCGGACCGGGACATTCTCCTATCACCGCAGGAGAAATCGCCCGGCCATCGGCGAACAGTCCTCTATCTCCCGGACGAACCGTCGATGCGGATCTTCGACTTGCTGGACCGCTTCGGCCGTGGCGCCCCTTCGACTGCGGGATCGCTCTGCCTGATCTGCGAGAGAAAGAAGTCCTGCGCGCTGAAGGGTTCCTCGCCATCGGCGGGACACCTGCGGACATAGGACCCATCGGGCTGCAACTCGCGCGCCTTCATGTTATCGCGCAGATAGACGTCCAGAATATCCTTCAGCCGCTCGCGGTTCTGCGGGTCCTCCACGGGGAAGGTCACCTCCACGCGCCGATTCAGATTGCGCGGCATCCAGTCGGCGGAGCTGAGATAGATTTCCTCCTCGCCGCCGTTCCGGTAATAGAAGATCCGGCTATGCTCCAGAAAGCGACCGACGATCGACCGCACACGGATGTTCTCGCTCACACCGGGGAGGCCCGGCCGCAGGCAGCAGATGCTCCTGACGATGAGATCGATCTTTACGCCATGCTGCGATGCCGCATAGAGAGCCCGGATGATCTCCCCATCCACCAGCGCATTCAGCTTGGCGATGATCCGCCCGGGCCGCTCCGGCGTGTGCTTCTCCACCTCGCGCGAGATCATGCCCAGGATATGCGCGCGGAGGTGCAGCGGCGCCATCACCAGCTTGCGCCATTCCATCGGCGAGCCGTAGCCGGTGAGGTAGTTGAAGAGATTCACGCTGTCGTAGCCGAAATCGGGATCGGCCGAAAAGCAGCCGATGTCGGTGTAGATGCGCGCCGTCACGGGATTGTAGTTTCCGGTGCCGAGATGCATGTACGTACGGATGTTCCCGGTATCGTCGCGGCGGACGACCATCAGCATCTTGCAGTGGGTCTTCAGGCCGATCAGCCCGTACACCACATGCACGCCCGCCTGTTCGAGTTGCTTCGCCCAGACGATGTTGTTCTCCTCGTCGAACCGCGCCTTCAGCTCCACCAGCGCCGTCACCTGCTTGCCGTTCTCCGCAGCCTCCACCAGAGCGCTCACGATGGGCGAATCGCCGCCGGCGCGGTAGAGCGTCTGCTTGATCGCCAGCACCTTGGGATCGCGCGCCGCCGCCTTGACGAAGTCAACCACGTTGGAGAACGAGTCGTAGGGATGATGCAGCAGGATATCGCCGGTGCGAATGACGGAGAAGATGCTTCGCTCCTCATCGCGGAAGCTTTCGAGCACGCGGCTGTTGAACGGGCGATCCTTGAGATCGCGATAGTCCAGCCGGTAGAGCGCCATGAAATCGACGAGGTTGCGCGGGCCGCGCGTCTCGTAGACATCGCGGGGCTCCAGTTCGAGCGACCGCATCAGGATGTCACGGATGTTCTGCGGCGTATGCTCGTCAACCTCCAGCCGCACCGCCTCGCCCCATTTCCTCTGGCGAACCTGCTCCTCCATCATCGTCAGAAGATCCTCCGCCTCATCGTCCGCCACCTCGATATCCGCATCGCGCGTGACGCGGAACGTGTAGGTGGCGACAACGTCGAGCCCGGAGAAGAGCGCATTCGCGTTTGCGGCGATCACTTCTTCGGAGAGCACGAAATGGTCCCCCGGCTCATCCTGGAACACCTTGACGAACCGGCCCAGCACGCTCGGCACCTGCACCACCGCGAAGTGAAATTCGCTGGGATGCGTGTGCTTGCGCGGATCGCGGATCACGAGCGCCAGATTAAGGCTGCGGTTCAGAAGATGCGGGAAGGGATGCCCCGGGTCCACGGCAAGCGGCGTCAGCACCGGGAGCATCTCGCGCATGAAGTAGTCGCGGAGCCGCGTCTGCTCGGCGTGCGGAAGCTTCCTGTAGGGATGCAGCACGATGCCCGCGCGCGCAAGATTTGGAAGCACATCGCCAACCAGCATCTCCCCCTGCCGCATGATCATTGGCCCCAGGCGCTCGGCGATCGCCTTGAGCTGCTCCTGCGGCGTCAGGCCGTCCGGCGCCAGCTCCACCACGCCGACGGAGACCTGCTCCTTCAGTCCGGCAACCCGGATCATGTAGAATTCGTCGAGATTGGTGGAGAAGATCACGAGGAACTTCAGACGCTCCAGCAGCGGATGCGTAAGGTCCGAAGCCTCCTCCAGCACGCGTTCGTTGAAATCGAGCCAGCTCAGCTCGCGGTTGATGTAGTACTGCGGATGCCGGAAATCGGAGTGAACGATCGGCGCGCCGTCGTCGTTGGAAGCTGTCTCGATCATGACCTGCTGCATCTCTGGCCGGAAAGGACGCGGACCGGCGATCCGCGCGGACGGAGCGCGCGCCCCGCCGATGGAATCAATCCCTCAAAAAACGCCGATAAAGTAGCGTTTGCGGCCACCTCCGGCAAGTAAAGTTACCGCCGGCGGCGCCGGACGGCATGGGGAGATCCGATGGGACCGGCCACGGAACGGCACGGAGCGTAACAGTGCGTCCTACACGCATCGCGCGAGTTGTAACGTCTTGGGAATACGCCGTAAGTTTGAGAAACGTCAATTGAGCGAACATTCGTGTTCGACGCACACAAATCGGAGAATGGAATGCTCCCCATGTATGATCCGACCCTCGTCCAGCCGATGCGCGACGAAGTCACCAGCCTCGGCATAAAGGAACTGAGGACACCGGAGGAGGTGGATGCCGCGGTGAACAGCCCGGGCACCACGCTCGTTTTCGTCAATTCCGTCTGCGGATGCGCCGCCGGTGGCGCCCGTCCCGGCCTGCGTCTCGCGCTTCGGCACGGCAACCTGCCGGACAATCTGGTGACGGTCTTCGCCGGCATGGACCGCGAGGCTACACAGCGCGCCCGCGACTATTTCCTCGGCTATCCCCCCTCCTCGCCACAGATCGCACTGATGCGCGACGGCAGGGTGGTGCACATGATCCAGCGGCATCACATCGAGGGGCGCACCCCGGAGATGATCGCCGGAAATCTGATCGACGCCTTCGATACCTACTGCTCCGTAAAGGCATAACCGCGAATGCTTCCCCCGCCCGCCATTCATCGACGGGCGGGGCTTTTCGTTCGTACCCGTCCCGCCCCTCCACCAACGCATCACGGACGGTTTGCCGGTCTTCTCCCCCCGCTCTCCCGCGCCGCCGGTCGCATGACACACCGATTGACCGGAATGGTGATGACCCAGGAAACAATCGCGCCGGACGCCGTCATGAAACCATTTGCAAAAGATCCCTTTTCGCTGATGACCTTTCATCGTGTGCTGATAGGCACGGCGATCGCGGCATGCCTGTTCTACGGCATCTGGGAGCTTGTACGCAACGGGGAGGTCGATGCATCCGGCGCCATCCTCCGCGGCGCCATCTCCTGGCTGCTGGCGGGGTGCCTTCTCTGGTATCTGTGGCGGATACGTCGGAAGAAGTAATCAGTCGGCTATATTTGCGTTCTTGGATGCGCGGGGACATCCCGATGACCCGCGCCGCCGTGGTTCGAACAACACTCTTTGCACATACTCATAGCAACATCTCATCATGATTATCGGCGTACCTCGCGAAATCAAGCCGAACGAGAACAGGGTCGGCGTCGTGCCTTCGGGCGTGGAACTTCTGGTGAAGAACGGTCATACCGTTCTTGTGGAGACCAACGCGGGAAGCGGCTCGGGATTCCAGGACGAAGACTATATCGCCGTCGGTGCGAAGATCGTCGGCACCCCGGCCGATATCTATGGCGAAGCCGAGATGATCGTCAAGGTGAAGGAGCCGATCCGTCCCGAGTACGGGCTGATCCGCCCGGGCCAGGTGCTCTTCACCTATTTTCACTTCGCCGCCAGCCGCGAACTGACGGAGGCCATCATCGCCAGCAGGTCCGTTGCGATCGCCTACGAGACCGTTCAGCGGGCCGATCGATCCCTCCCCCTGCTGATCCCGATGTCCGAGGTCGCCGGCCGTATGGCCCCGCAGGAGGGGGCGAAGTATCTGGAGAAGACGATGGGTGGCCGCGGCGTGCTGATGGGGGGCATTCCGGGAACCCGCCCGGCGGATGTCGTCATTCTCGGCGGCGGCGTCGTAGGAACGAACGCGGCCAAGATCGCCGCCGGCTTCGGCGCGCGCGTCACCATCTTCGATCGTGACCTCTATCGCCTCCGCTACCTCGATGATGTGATGCCCAGAAACGTACAGACGATGATGTCCACACCGCACTTCATCCGCGAATCGGTGAGGAACGCCGACCTGGTAATCGGCGCGGTGTTGATTCCGGGCGCCAAGGCTCCCTATCTTGTCACCCGCGATATGCTGCCGAACATGCGGGAGGGATCGGTGATCGTTGACGTCTCGGTGGATCAGGGGGGATGCATCGAAACCACGACGCCAACCACGCATGCCGACCCGACCTACGTCATCGACGGCGTGGTGCACTATTGCGTGGCGAACATGCCGGGAGCGGTTCCCTTCACCTCCACCACCGGCCTGACCAATGCCACGCTCCCGTACATGCTCCAGCTTGCCGATCTGGGCTATCGCGAGGCGCTGCGCCGTAACGCCGAGCTTCGCCCGGGTCTGAACGTTATCGACGGCACGGTGACGCATCATGGCGTTGCCGAGGCATTCGGCCTGGAGTATACCCCGGTCGATACGGTGCTGGGGTAGACGACGATCACTTGAACGAACCAGGAGTAGACGGAGTCATGGGACTGATTTCATTCAACGAACTGCCGGATGATGCGCGGCTGTGGGTGTTCAACGCCGATCGTACGTTGAGCGATACGGAACGCGAACGGCTGGACGCGGCGCTGGCGGACTTCGTCACGACGTGGGCGGCGCACCGCCGCGACCTTACCGCGGGCTACGAGGTGCGCTACAACCAGTTCGTGCTCGTGGGAGTGGATGAATCGAAGCTCCCCCCCTCCGGCTGCTCGATCGACAGCCTGGTGGCGGCGCTCGGCAGAATCGGCGGCGATCTCGGCGTGGATTTCATCGATTCTCCGGACGTCGCCTTCCGCGCCGGCGATGCGATCCGCACGGTGGAACGCGACGAGTTCGCCCGGCTTGCGGAGCAGGAGCAGGTGGATGCCCGCACCACCGTCTTCGACCGGACGGTGCAGCATCTGGGCGATCTCCGCCGGGGAGGCTGGGAACTTCCCGCCGGGAATTCATGGCATGCCCGCGCGTTCGATCTCAGGACGCCTGCCATATGAGATAGCGTGGATCGGTCGCGGAGGCGGCCGATCCATGCCATTCCGATCATCCCGATCCGATGCCGCCCTCATCTACGGAAGGAGATCACTGCAATCATCTTCATCCGTACATGAACAGCGTGTGAACTGCCTGCGCCAGACCGGCAGGATTTTTTTACAAACAGGGCAGCGGGTGTGATGTAATAGGAGCGTAACCCGTTATTACAGGATAAGGTGTATGCCCCCCGAATACCATTACCCCTGTGATTCGGTCATTGCGCTGCGATGGATTTCGATGGTTCTGCCGCTGCGTCACGAGGTGATTTCACCCTATTCGAGCCGGTTTCTGCGCTCGAATCCACTCAGTTCTCCGAACCGGCGCGTTCCCAGCATCTGCCGGTTCATCAACGCTGGCCTGGAGGCACGATGTTCAGGGTTACATCATTACTCAATCGACTGTTTCTCCTCCTTCCGCTGCTCGGCCTGTTCAGCGCCACGGCGGATGCACAGTTGAACATCCAGGGAATCGTCAATACCTACTTCAAGGTAACGCACGTCGATCCCTGCATGATCACCACTTCGGGCAGTTCCTATCTCTTCAAAGACCAGCGGATCATCATCATACAGATGAGCGGGGCATCGGTCGATGGCGACGGCAACATCACCGATCTCAACGGAGCGGGATACTGGGAGGTCGCTACGGTGGCGGAGGATGTGACCGACACACGAATCACGCTGAAACATCAGCTTGCCAATCCCGCGATATTTGATGTCCGATCCAACGTTCAGATCATTGCCTTCCCTCCTCTTCCGACTCCCTCCACTACGGTTCAGGTTGTCGGCCCCATCACCGGGCTCCCCTGGGACCCCGATCAGGGGGTCGGTGGCGTGGTGGCGCTGATCGCGCCGGAGATGCGTATTCTCGGAGATATCGATGCCACGGGGCTTGGATACGGACGCGATTTCCGGGTTCTGACCAATGGCAAGAGCGCAGCATTCTGCGGAAGGGCCTCGGATGCGGCCTTCACAGGTGACGGCCCGGCTCCTATCGGAGATTTTGCCAGCCAGAATCCCCGCGCAACCGGCGGCGGCGGCGGCATCAATCACAATTCCGGCGGCGGCGGCGGCGCGAACTACGGCAACGGCGGCGCTGGCGGCGAGGGATTTCAGAATCCCCGATGCGGCGCAGCGCACCCCCCCGGTGGAAAGGGAGCGCTCGGCTATACCGATTATTCCGACGGGACCGTCCCGCGCGCGCTGATGGGCGGAGCCGGCGGCGATGGACATCAGAATAACGGCGAGGGAAGCTATGGCGGGCGCGGCGGCGGCATCGTCATCATCGTGGCCGATCAGCTTAACGCTGCCGGTACAGCGCAGGGACCGGGCCACCCGCCGCTCCCCAGGCCGATCATCAGCAACGGCACGGACGGCCTCCCCTCCGGCAATGATGGCGCGGGGGGTGGCGGAGCCGGCGGCACCATCATCGTCTATTCTCTGAAATCGGTCGTGCCGTCAATTCTCAGGTTCGAGGCCAAGGGAGGCAAGGGGGGGGACATGGGAGGCCTGGACGAACATAACGGCCCCGGCGGCGGCGGCGGCGGCGGCGTTGTTATGGTAAAGACCGGATCGAGCATCGCGTCATCCCGCTACGATCTGAGCGGAGGACAGCCCGGAACGCAGTCCAAGTTCGGCTCAAGCCAGAATGCACAGACCGGACAGGCGGGCGCGCTCCTTGAAATCCTCGACAAGCCGACCGAAGGCTCCGGCGATGTTTCAGCGCTCACGATCTCGGAGGATGGCCCGCTCGAATTCTGCGAGGGGGGCGAAGTCACACTCACAGCCAGCATGCCGGACGTCACCTGGAAGAAGATGGAGGATTCCCGCTTCGAGCAGGCGGGTCCGATGCTTCGTGTGGTTGACGGCGGCACCTATATCGCGGAGGCGGTCGTCGATGGCTGCACCATCATCGCGAGCCGGAAGGTGATCGTTCACGGCGCTCCTGTCTACAGTATGGGCAGCGCAAAGGATCTTCCCCCCTGCGGCGGCGCGTTCATCCTTGGCACCGGCCCGGCATATGGAGGCACCGAGCCCTACACCTACGTCTGGGAAACCGACGATCCAAGCTCCGTCAATCCGGAGGATCTCAACAAGCCCCAGTTCCTCGCCCGCCCGACGAAGACGACGTGGTACAAGGTGACCGTCACGGACGCGCTCGGATGTACGTTCACCGACGAATTCACCTATGAATTCAGCGAGCCGATCGACTATCATGCCCCCGACGTCGAGACGTGCATGGGAACCGATGTGACGATCGGCATCGCGCCGAAGGGGGGCAAGGAGCCGCTCGAATTCGTCTGGACCCCTGCGGCCGGGCTCGACAATCCGGGCGTCCCGATGCCGACGGCGATTGCACCCACGGCCAACCAGCGCTACATCGTCCGCATCACCGACTACAACGGCTGCCGCACGTTCGACACGGTGATGCTGACCGTCCTGCCGCTGCCGACAACGGCCGCCAGCCCGGACACAATCACCTGCGCCAGCGCCGGCGCACAGCTCACCGCATCCGGCGGAACGCGCTACCTCTGGTCTCCCGCCGACGGGCTCTCCTGCACCGACTGCCCCAATCCGGTCGCAAAGCCGGCCGTGACCACAACCTATTCGGTGGTGATCACCGACGCCAAGGGCTGCAGCAGGACCGAATCGGTCACGGTGACAGTCCGTACGCCAAAGCTCTCCGCCGCCATCGGCTCGCTCGATTTCGGCCAGCTTGAAGGCTGCCGTGCAAGCGCAACCAGGACCTTCTACCTGCACAACGACGACAGCCTCCCGATCGACATCAACGACCAGCAGCTTTCAGCGGCCGGGTTCACTGTCATCGAACCCCCTCTGCCGGCAACCATCAGAGCGCACGACTCCATCCGCGTCGTCGTACGCTTTGCGCCGACAACATCGGGCGTTACCTCCTCGCGTCTCACGCTTCTGGGACAGTGCGATGCCCTGTTCGCCATCGATCTCTCCGGCGAGCAGCCGACCACGGCGGTGTCAGCAAGCCTCGGCGTCGTCAACTTCGGCCAGTCGCTGGCGTGCAATACGCTCTCTCGCGATACCGTGATCGTGGTGACCAACACCGGCACCGCTCCCATCAGCTTCGGCGCGCCGATCGTCGCGCCTCCCTTCCAGGTGCTGTACCCGCCGGTTCCGCCGACGCTGCAGCCCTCCGACACGGCGCACATCGTGGTGCGCTACGCGCCATCCACGGCCGGAACGTATTCGCTCGACCTGCTCCTGCCGTACGTTGCCGGCGCGTGCGAGGACACGCTGCGTGTAGCGCTCAACGGCACGAACATCCGTCCGGCCGCGGCAGTCGATATCACCACGATCGCCTTCCCGGAACTGGTCGGCTGCAATCTGCAGAGCGACACGATTATCACGATAAGCAACACCAGCAGCATCCCGGTCGCGCTCAAGCTGCTTTCGATCACGCCCGGCTTCCGCGTCGTCTCGGCCGTACCACCAACGCTGCCACCGGATGAATCGCGTCCGATCACGCTGCGCTTCGAGCCGGTGACCCAGGGCAATGCCAGCGGCACGGCGACGTTCCTGTACGGTCCCTGCAACGACACGATTCGCGTCGCACTTTCCGGCTCGTCGCAGGGGGTCAGCTTCGCGATCGCCGATTCGCTCAATTTTGGTGAGCTCGTCTGGTGCGACCAGCAGACCGGCACCCTGCGCTTTTCCATCACCAACACCAGCGCCGGAAGCACCGATGGCAGCATCAGCAGCGTCTCGGTCACCGGTCCATTCACGACGACGCTTGCCGGCGGAGAGACGCTTCCGAACGGAACGCCACGCCAGTTCGACGTTACGTTCCAGCCCGTCGCCGATGGCGATGCCACCGGCACGATCGAGATCACACTGGAGCCCTGCGGCGTCCGCCGGATCATCCACCTCACCGGCAGCCGCACGAATGCGGTGCTCGCAGTGAATGGTCCCGGCAGCGTCAGCTTCGGTTCGGTGCCGATCGCACAGACCAGGACGCAGACCATTCGCTTCGTCAACAACGGCTCGGCGACGCTGCGCAATGTGACGCTCGCAGGTGTGGCGCTTCCCTTCCGCATCGTTTCTTCCACCCCCCCGATCCCGGCGATGCTTGCGCCGGGTGAGGAACTGGTGGTCGAGGTGAGCTATGAAGGGACCGGAGGCACGCAGAATGGCCGGGTTCAGGCGGTCAGCGAAGATCCCTGCACGGTGATGGCCGAGGTGCTGCTCGATGGACGCGGCGACATCGCGGCGACGAGCATCGTGCTGCCGGACTTCACCGCCGCGCCGGGCGAACATGTGACGGTACCGCTGCTTGCAGGCGGGACCCAGGATCTCCCGTCGATCGGCGTGGACAGCTTCACGGCCACGATCCGCTATCGCCGCACCATGCTGATCGTCGCACGCCAGTCGGCGCCGGCAGTGACATCGGATGATGTGAAGGTCGATCCCAATGATTCCGAGTTCATGCTCTACACCTTCACCGCACCGCTCGCCCTCGGCGATACGCTCGCCAGGCTGCAGTTCGTCGTCGCCATCGGCGACGGGCAGCAGACGCCGGTGACGATCGAGTCGTTCATGTGGAGCAGCCCCTCGGTGACGGTGGACCTCACCAGCGGAACGTTCACGTTGCAGGAGGTCTGTGTCACCGGATCGACGCGCCTTGTGGCGGCCGACGGGAACTTTGCGTTGAAACCGGTGCGTCCGAATCCCGTTGCCTCCTCGATGGAGATCGAGTACGAGCTGGTGGAGGATGGCCAGACCGAACTCGTGATCACCGATATACGGGGACGTGAAGTGGCGGTGCTGCTGCGCGGACAGGCGAAGCCGGGACGCTACGTGATGACGGTGGACGCCTCGCGTCTGGAGTCGGGAAGTTACTTCTACACCCTGCGCACGCCGACGCAGCAGATCACGCGCCGCGTGGATGTCGTGAAGTAGCACGGCGCGGATTCCCCCGCCGCGGCACTGAAAAACGAAGGGCGCAGAGAACACGGCAGGAGATTATCCGATCGCCATTCCCTGCGCCCTTGTTCGTACTCCGTCGTACCGGAAGCCCGGCCCCGCCCTGACGGCAATCAGGGATTCAGAAGCCGCTGTAGTCGATAAAGCCCTTGTTGATATCAGCGATCTTGCGCATATCACGGCGATAGACGCCGATGCCCTCGCGCGAGCCTCCCGCATTCGTGTTCCCCTCGATCGTCACCAGCTTTCCACCCACTACACGCTCCACGATGCCCGTGTGCCCATGCCCGCCGCCGAAATCCATGACGAAGAGATGCCCCGGCTTCACGAGAGCAGGATTGTTCACAGCCTCGGTCCGCGTGATTCTGGGAATCCTGCGCGATCCCGCCTTGTTCCAGTGATCGAGCACCCCGGCGGTCTTCACCATCGGATTGGCGATGCCCAGCTCCTGCGCGGCCTGCTCGAAACAATAGTAGATGAAGGCAACGCACCAGGCATAGCTGCCCCGGGCGGGATCGAGCCCCACCGATCGCAGATACTTATCGACCTGCGGGCCGCGGTTCGAGCCGAGCGGCCGTTCGGTGACACCGATCTGCGAAACCGCGACCTCCAGCACCTTCGTCAGCAGAGGGCTCTCCTTCGGAGTGGTTACGGCAGGGACGCTTCTGACACCGAAGAGCGTGGCCCATGTGATCGATCCCACCTCTCCATCCACCTTTAACGGCTGCCCGTCGGCATCGGGAAACCGAGCCTGAAACAGCCGCACCGCGCCATAGGTATTCTTACCGAAGTCGCCATCCTCCTCGATCGGTCCCACTCCGGACTCGTTCAGCCTTCGCTGAATGGCCCGCACGATGTCTTTATTCTTCTCACCCCGCTTGATGACCCGTCCCGGATACGACATCGCGGGAATGCTGCTCCGCGGAACGACCGCGCCTGTCAGTTGTGGCATACTGCTCCTGCTGATGTGATGTTGATGAATCTGTGATGAGGGGGCAGTCGGCGAACACCGGCGGCGCAGATGCGCCGGTAATGTAACGATCCCGAGTAACGGGCTCCGTATAATCGTAGCAGATGATCCGCAGGCGCACCGAATCGCGCGGACGAACAGCCCGCGAACGGCATGGCCACCTCACGGTCGCATACCATGCACATGCAACCCATGCGCGGGAAATGCGGGAGGGGACATGATCCCCGGGCAGCGAGATTGAATGCCGGAGCCTGGAAAGCGCGGGCAATATACAGCACAGGGAGTATTTCGGACCAGTCTTTCCCCGCAGACGGCGGTGGAGATGCAGAACATAGCGTCCCGGGCAGGCGTAGGAAAGATTTCCGGGATCTGTCGTTGAAGCGGCGCCCGGCCCCTTTTTCAACCGAACAGGATCGCAGTATAACGCCCCGCCGGCACTCTACCCCTCGACCGAAACCAGCCGGTACAGCACATATCCCTGCGGCTCGATGCGCACCGTGACGAGTTGCAGCATCGCCCCGTCACGCTCGCCGAGATCCTCCCACTCCTGCGCCATGCTGTGCAGCCGGTGGACACGGTAGCGCGTTCCGGACTTGACGGTGTGATGCGCCAGAAACGGCCCGAAGATCATGGTTGCAAAACAGTTCCCGAGGCAGATGATCATCTCCCCCTCCCTTCTGAACATTGTGGCGCTGAGGCCCGGAACGATCGTTTCGATGCTTGCGGGAAGCTCCTCGTCGTAGAATTCCACCTCGTTGCCGCAGCGCAGCGGGCATGCGGTATAGAGCAGGATTGCATTATGCTGCACGGTCAGGAAGAAGGAAATATATGTATCGCGATAATGCAGATTTCCGATGCGGAGCCAGTTCCAGTCGGGCGGCAGCGCCGGCGCCACTGTAACCTCGTGCGAGCCGGGAATGATGCCTGCCAGCCCTTCGATCGCCGCCCACAGGAACCTGGGCGCCTCCCACGGCGAAAGCCTCATCCCACGGTTGACGAGCGTCTGCCCGTCCGACCATTCGCTGAACTGTCCGGGGACGGTGTTGTAGGTCTTGGGATCGATGACGTACTGCCGGTAGCTGCTGCGGAGTGAATCCGCCATCGCCTTCGGATGGATCTTCCTGCAGCCCATGGAATACCACCAGGTGGCTCCCGGCCATACCCCGCCGAGGCAGCCCGATTGCTTCGCCGGATCATATCGGGGATTCTCCGAGGGGAGCGCACGTACCCCGCCGGCCGTCATGAAGTCCGGCTCCGAAAGGCGCATCGCGATGGCGCGCACCTGTTCGTCCTCGGCAACGCCGGAGATCATCGGAAAGACCAGATCGATCGTGGCTTCCGTGAAGACATTTCCCCGGAGATCGATGTTGCGCACGTACAGCCCGTTGCGCGGATTTATCAGATGCCTGTTGATGGCCGCCTTCAATGCCTGTGACTCGGCCCGTATGCGTGCCGCCTCGGCCGCATCCCCCTTCATTTCAGCAATCTCCATGAACGAGCAGAGCGCCATGTAGCATTCAGCATTCACCTCCGTCACCACGCCGGTTATCTGCTCGTTGGTCAGCACGTTCCGCCACCCGCAGATGGCGCCGATCCCCATACCATCGTTTGTACAGAGGATCAGGCCCCGGTCATCCCGCTGCGAAAGAATCAGCTCGACCGCACGGCGCGCCGGCTCGTACAGCCGTTCCATGCATTCCGGATGCCCGGTCGCTTTCAGGTGATGCGCCACCGCCATCACGAAGAGCGGCGTATCGTCGTTGATGTTGAAATTATGATCCACCGCCTCGCCGGTTATGCCATCGATATACTCGGCGATCAGGCCATCCTCGCGCTGCCGCTCCGCCAGCATGTCCAGCATGGAGCAGGCCGCACGCGGGAGCACGAAATCGCAGCCGTGAACGTACCATGCCACATCGCGGCCGACGATGTGCGAGGAATTGCCCGGATCATTGGTAAAAGCGGTTCCGGTGGGAAATCCGGCCAGGACACGGAGCAGGCAGGTCTTCGCCCACTGCATCCCCTGCGTGAGAAGCATGTCGGGCATTTCGACGACGGCCCGGTGCAGAACGCCCGCATAATGCACCACCGTTTCACGAAGCTCGAAACGGCGTGCGCGCCGGAACTGCCGGATAGCCTCCTCCCTGCCGCGCGGCGAGAAGGCGACGATGAACCGCACCTTGCGGCTCTGCCCGGAGAGCAGACGGATGTCGTGCTGGAGCGCACCGGTGAGATCGTCAGATCCCGTTATCTCGCTCGGAAGGTCATGTCCCGGACTGTACGCCTCTTCCTCGTCGGTCGTCGCCAGATATCCATCGGGGCGGACATCGCATCCGAACACCCGCACCTGGCTCTCGCTGCTGCGATTCCATGCCACAAGCACATGCTCCGAATCGTCATAGTCCGCCTCGACATCCCGCGCAGTTTCCCCACGCAACTGCAAGCTCCCGACCACGGAAATGCCGATCGGGTGCGGCGTCCGGTTCTTCAACGATACGATCACGCAGACCGCGCAGGGGTCGTCCGCATCCCCTGTGCTCGGCACGTAGAGCGTCTCGATAACATGCAGCCCGTCACCGATCACGAATTCCCGCTGCTGGTACGCCGGGTGCAGATGGATGGTGCCTGTAGCGGCTGGCATCGCACGCGAAAGATAGCTGTGATGATCGCCTCCGCGGCCGAGCGACGACGTTCCGTGGGGCGAGAGATCGGCGAACGGCATCTGGTAGGTGATGGACATACCGCCGATCACGCAGGCCCCCGCATCTATACTCCAGAACCGCAGCATATCCCCCGTCCCCTTCGTTTCGACCCACGTCCTGAGATTGCCCAACGACGATCCCTGCCCAAGCTGGTCGTCCGCGAGATGATAGGTGTAGATGCCCTCGTCGCGCGAGACCGTTACGCGGTCCGAAACCGCGTAGTCGGGCTCGGCGCTTCCGGCGGCCCGGCTCTCCAGATCATCCAGCGATCTGGCGATCCTCTCGGCCCAGTCGATCAGGAATCCTACGACGTTCATATGCTACAGGTGTGAATGTATGACCGCCCGGACGCGCGGCGTACCTGCATCCGGTGGCCGTGAAACCGGAAGGGGCCGATTCGTCTCCGGCAGCCTTCCCGGGCGTACCCCGAACGTGGCATTTTCTCTCCTTCACATGGCTGGCCCCACACCGTCCACCGTGCCCCCCACGCGCTACGAAACGAGCGCGATATGCAGGAGATTCGCCGATCGCGCGCCGGGGGGACGCGCGCGATCAGCTTGTTGAACCGGATTTGCGTATCAGAGCGATTGCCCCGCCGATCGCAGCCACTCCCGCTCCGACGGTCGCAATCGCCTTCCATTGCGCTTCGCGCCCCGAGACGCCGCGCAGACGGCCGATCAGACCGGATACATTCTCGAACAGCCGCAGGCCGGGCTCGTAGATGGGACCGAACCCCATCCTCTCGATCATATCGTTCTGCATGTAGGACTGCGGGACGGGAGAGCCGGGAATGAAGACCACCCGTGGATCATACTTATACCTGTCGAGCGCGGAATCATCGAGCACGACATACGGTCCCTCCTCCACATAGCGTTCGAACTCGGGGTCCTCGACCGCCCCAAACATGAAGGTCGGCGTTCCGCGCGAGGTGAAGAGCTTCCACAGATCGTTGCCAAGCCAGGCGTCGGCGATGGTCTTCCAGTGCCCAAGCGTCCCCTCGATGGTCGCCCCCTTTCCTTCGAGTACGCGGCATGGATAGCGATGGACGGAGGGATCGGCCGGACGCACCTTCACCATCGCATCCTCAAACGATGCGCCGCGGATGGCGATACGTTCCGGGTCGTACACGCCGACGCCGGCATCGGCAGCCGCGCGCGCCATGCGGATGCGATCCCACTCCAGTCCGAACAGCCGCGCGACGGTGATATCGACCGCGACCGGATCGGTGGAGGCGAGCAGCCATCCCCACCAGAAGGGATCGTTCTGCCCCGGCCCCTGTCCCTCCCCGGCGATCGCGCCATCGACGATGTTGAGTGTCGGACGAAATTTCTTTAGAAAGAGCGCATTGCCACGGTAGTACGGATCGCCGAGACGCTGGAGATAGAGGCGGAAGCTCATGGGAATCACGCCTACCCAGTTCTTGCAGGCGCACGAGACGGGATCGACGAAATGAGTCTTGGCCTTCGGAATGTTGATGATGACGTCCGCGCGCTCCATGATCTCCGGAGCCGGCATATGGCGGAGCTCCCCCGCCCCCTTTCCGAAATCGAAGACACGCTCGGCGATCTCGTCCAGATAGATGAGATGCGCCCCTGTGCCGGCGACGGCCTCGACCATGCCGGTCTTTGCCATCACCTGCCGGCTCATCTGTGCATGGCCCGATGCTTCAGCCACCCACACCTCGCGGGCTCCTGCGTCGAAACATGCCGCTATAAGCGTCCTGATAAGCCGCGGAGAAGTGGTCGATCCCGAGAGAGAATTCTTGAAGAGCGTCTGGTTCGGCTTCAGAAGCACCGTATCGCCGCGCGCGATGAAGTTCTCCAGCCCTCCGAGCGGCCGGAGCACCTCCTCCACCGCCCGGCGCAGTTCATTCTCATCATTGTCGCCAGCGCCGCCGATGCGCGCAAGTGATACCTCGGCATGTTTCATGAACGCTCCTCCGGTTCGATTACTGAAGCTGGGTTTCGATCCGGGTATTGACGTACAAAAACGATACCAGCGGATGGGATTGGCGGCGCATACCATGCTGACCAGCGGGAGACGCCATCATGCGATCAGGCCCCCCTGCAAGCCGCAGGCCCACCTCCGGGGTGCGGGGCGTGAGGCACACCGCCTCTCCCCCGATGTCCTTCAATCTGTCACAACTCCCCGCGAACATTGGAATTCACCCCCGGTTTCGGTTTATTTGCCCGCTTGCACTACAGATCGGCGGGCACATACTGATAACAACGGACATCTTCCCTATGGCGAATATCCAGGACGTCTACGCGCGGCAAATCCTCGATTCGCGCGGCAACCCGACCCTCGAAGTCGAAGTGATTCTCGAAACCGGAGTCATGGGACGCGCGGCGGTTCCATCGGGCGCCTCTACGGGCGAACATGAAGCCGTGGAGTTGCGCGACGGCGATCCCGGGCGCTATTTCGGGCTCTCGGTAGAGAACGCCGTAGCGAATGTGAACGATACGATCGCGGAGGAGATCGTCGGGCTGCCCGGCGACAACCAGGCGCTGATCGACTCGATACTGATCGAACTGGACGGCACCGAGAACAAATCGAAGCTGGGAGCGAACGCGATCCTCGGCGTCTCGATGGCCACCGCCAAGGCCGCGGCCAAGGCGCACCATCTCCCGCTCTACCGCTACCTCGGCGGCGTCAACGCACGCACGCTCCCGGTGCCGCTGATGAACATCATCAACGGCGGCCGCCATGCCGACAACAACGTCGATTTCCAGGAGTTCATGATCGTCCCGGTCGGCGCCGACACCTTCGCGGAATCGCTGCAGGTAGGGACGGAGATCTTCCACTCGCTGCGCAAGGTGCTGAAGGAACATGGCCACAACACCGCCGTCGGCGATGAGGGGGGATTCGCGCCATCGCTGAAGTCGAACGAGGAGGCTATCGAAATGATCCTCCGCGCCATCGAGAGCGCCCACTACAGCCCCGGCAACGACGTGTGGCTGGCGCTCGACGTGGCATCGAGCGAGATGTGGACGGAGGACAGGATGTATCGCCTCTACAAGTCAGACAACTCCGTGAAGACCGCCGCCGAGATGGTGGAATGGTACAAGGTGCTCACCGAGAGGTACCCGATCATCTCGATCGAGGACGGTATGGCGGAAAACGACTGGGACGGCTGGAGCCTGCTGACCGAGGAGATCGGCGGAGACGTGCAGCTCGTGGGGGATGATCTCTTTGTCACCAACAGCGAATTCCTCTGGCGCGGCATCGAGAACGATGTGGCGAACTCGATTCTCGTGAAGCTGAACCAGATTGGCACGGTCTCCGAAACGCTGGCCGTGGTGGAACTGGCGCAGAAGAATCTCTACACGGCAATCATCTCGCACCGCTCGGGCGAGACCGAGGACACGACCATCGCCGATCTCGCCGTGGCGACCAACTCCGGCCAGATCAAGACCGGATCGGCAAGCCGCACCGACCGCGTCGCAAAGTACAACCAGCTCCTGCGCATCGAGGAGGAACTCGGCCCGACAGCCGAATTTGCCTCCGAATCCGCATTCCCGCGGGGAATGCTGTGAATTTTCGATCGGCGATTGAAGAGCGCCTTTCGCATTGTTATTTGAAGAGAGCCTGAAGAAGCGGGTGCGGCCGCCCATGCCCCTTTGCGTTCTTTGCGCCTTTGCGTGAACCCTTTCCCCATGTTCGATTGAAGAGAACCGGTGAAGGGATAAGCGCTGCCGGGCGTGAAGGAACCGGCACGATCTTCGCTGACCGACATCGGCCCATATTTCGTCAATCGAACAACATCTTCTCCGATCATGCCTATTCTCTTCGGAACCGATGGCTGGCGAGCCATCATCGCAGATGATTTCACCTTTGCGAATGTTGAACTGGTTGCACGCGCGGCGGCGCAGTTCTACAGAAAGCATCCGAATGCGGAGCGCGGGATCGTGGTCGGCTACGACGCGCGCTTCCTCTCCGATCGATTCGCGGCGACCGTCGCCAGGGTGTTCGCTGCCGGGGGCATGACGGTCTGGCTCACCGATGGCATCTCCTCCACTCCGCAGGTATCACTGACCGCGCGACAGAAGAAGCTTGCGGGGGGGGTGATCATCACCGCCAGCCACAACCCGGCCGAGTACAACGGCTTCAAGCTCAAGGCGGATTACGGCGGCCCCTCCGCTCCGGAGGATATCGCGAAGGTGCAGGCCAGCGTGACGAAGCTGGAGCAGAACCCGCCGAAACGCAGGAAGACCCTGCCGCCGCTGGCCGAACTGATAACATCACGGCGGGTGCGGCTCTTCAACGCGAAGAAGCTCTATCTGGACTATGTGCGCCGGAAGATCGATCTGGATATGATCGCAGGCGCCGGATTCCGCGTCCTCTACGATCCGATGCATGGCTCGGGCATCCATACGCTCGACAGCATTCTGCCGAATGTCGATCAGCTCCACAACTCCTTCAATCCCGGCTTCGGCGATCTCGATCACCCCGAGCCGCTCGGCGAGTATCTTCCCGGACTGCTTGAAGGAATGCGCACGGGCGATTACACCTTCGGCATGGCCACCGACGGCGACGCCGACCGTCTGGGCGCCGTTGACGAACATGGCAACTTCATCAACTCGCATCGCATCTTCGTGCTCCTGATGAAGTATCTCTACGAGGATCGCGGGCTGAAGGGAGCGGTGGCAAAGACGATCTCGCTGACCACGATGATCAACCGGTACTGCGAGCGCAACGGCATCAGGATGTATGAAACGCCCGTGGGATTCAAGTACATCGCGAAGCTGATGACCAGCGAGAAGATCGTGATCGGCGGCGAAGAATCCGGCGGGCTCGGCACGGCGCTCCACATTCCCGAGCGCGACGGTATCTTCAACGGACTGCTGGTGATGGAGATGATGGCGCGACGCGGAAAGACGCTGGGCGAGCTTTCGCGGGAACTGGACGACGAGTTCGGACCACACCGCTATGACCGCCGCGACGTGCTGATGACCGTGGAGCAGAAGGATCGCATCCTGGCGCGCGCGCGCGCGGGTGTGAGCAGGCTCGGACGCCATCCGGTGATCGATACCAGCACGCTGGACGGCTACAAGTTCTTCGTTGACGGCGGCTGGCTGCTGATACGCGCATCCGGCACCGAACCGCTCCTGCGTTACTACGCCGAGGCCGATTCCGACGAGAAGGTGGCGGCGCTTCTGAAGGCGGGGCTCACGCTCGGACAGGATTCTCGCACGCGATGACAGCCGATCGTTGTGCACGGAGCCGCGCAAGCCGGCGGCTGGCAGACAGCGGCCGGTGCCGGAAGGGATATGCCTCCCCCGATCATAGGTCTCCCCCGTAATTCGAGGCAGCCACGCATACCACGGACCATGCATTATTCGACCTTTTACAACATCATGCCGGACGGCACGGTGAAGCAGATCAACCCCTTCACCGGCAACGAGGTCTGGGCCGTGCCCGGGCGGGCTTCAAAGCCCAGTCAGAACGGCATCGGCATGACCGAAGCCGAGCATGCGCTGGAGGGAATCGATCTGCAGGCAGTCTGTTCGTTCTGCGAGAAGCGCTATTTCGAGGCGCCGCCGGAGAAGTCGCGCTGGATACGGTCCGATCACGAATGGACGGAGATGGCCGCCCTGCAGCCCGAGCAGTATTTTGAGACCACTGCGGAATTCCGCCGCGTCGCCAACCTCTTTGAAATCGTTACGCTGGACTACTGGAAGAAGAACTATGGCTATCATCCGCCGGCACACGAGCTTGAGCGGATGGAACGGTATATCGCTTCGCCCATCGGCATGAAGCACCTTGCCGACATCGTCGCCTACAAGCTCTCCTTCAGCAGCGCTTCCCACGCGGCGGAGCTGACCGAGGCGGAGATTCTCCGGCACAGCGAGCCATTCTTCGGTGGCTGCCATGAACTGATCATCGCGCGGAGGCATTTCCGTCCGGATGCCGTCTCCGGCAGCGATCTGGTATCGAGCGGTGAACTGAGCGTCGAGGAGCATGGATATTACTTCCAGATCACCGTGGAATCGCTCCGCGAGATCATGCTCCGCAACCGTTACGTCCGCTACGTTTCGGTCTTCCAGAACTGGCTGCGCCCTGCCGGCGCAAGCTTCGATCATCTGCACAAGCAGCTCGTGGGGCTCGACGAGTGGGGCGCCTCGATCACGCGCCAGGTGAAGATGCTGAAGGACGACCCGAACGTCTTCAACGAATATGGCGCGAACTTCGCGGCGATGTACAATCTGGTGTTCGCGGAGAACGATCACGCCATCGCGTTCGTCGGCATCGGCCACCGCTTCCCCACCATCGAGATCTTCTCGAAGTCATTCAACACCCGCCCCTATGAGCATAGTCCCGAGGAACTGCGCGGGGTGAGCGATCTGGTCCATGCCTGCCATGCGGCATCCGGACCCGGCATAAGCTGCAACGAGGAGTGGTACTACAGCCCCGTCGATTCAATCGTGAAGATGCCGTGGCATGTGCTGATAAAGTGGCGCATCAACGTCACCGCGGGCTTCGAGGGGGGAACGAGCATCTTCATCAATCCAATGACGCCCGTGGAGATGCGCGACCGGATGGTCCCGAGGCTCTATGCCCTGCGCGACGCGGGGGCGGTCGCGGGCATCCGCATCGCCGAGGAGTGCCACCTGGAGCCGAACCCGCTGAAATACTACATGCGCTGATACATCCCTTCGCCCGGGCACGGCTCCATGTGCGGAAGCGTCCGACCGGAAAAGCGGCCGGCGAGCCAGCCCCTCACTACCGCGCCACGTACCCGCCGTCGATCAGCATCGGATGGCCGGTAACGAATGATGCCTCATCGCTGCAGAGCCAGAGCACCGCGCCGGAAATCTCCTCGGGGCGCCCCAGTCGCCCTATCGGATGCAGTCCCTCCATCACCGCGCGCGTCTCCGGATCGGATGTGATGCCGCCGCGCTCCAGCATTGGCGTTTCGATGAACGCCGGGCAGACCGCATTGACGCGGATGCCCCGTGCTGCGTATTCGATGGCCGCCGTCTTCGTCAACCCCAGCACGCCGTGCTTTGCCGCGACATAGGCGGGAGCTGATGCGAAGCCGACCACCCCGAGGATGGAGGCGTTGTTGACGATCGCTCCCCCCCCCTGCTTCAGCATCTGCCCGATCTGATACCGCATGCAATACCAGACACCCGTCAGGTTGATGGCGATCACCCGGTTCCATATGTCGATCGGATACTCGCCGGTCGGCGCGGGCGTTCCCTCGATCCCGGCGTTGTTGAATCCGAAGTCGAGGCGGCCGTAATCCTGCACGATCGTTTCCACCATCCGCCGCACGCTTTCAGCATCGGCGACATCGCAGTGAATGAACTGCGACTCGCCGCCGGATTCACGGATCATACGGACCGTCTCCTCGCTCCCCTCATGGTTCACATCGCCGATGGCCACCACCGCCCCTTCACGCGCGAATGCAAGCGCCGTGGCCCTGCCGATCCCGGAACTTCCGCCGGTCACCATTGCCACCCTGTTCTTGAATCTCATCAGCCTCTCCCTGTTGTTTGCTGTGGAAAGCCCCTGCACCTTCAATGCAATGAAGTGCTGAGGGTAACTGCCGTACCGGCCGGCCCTGGTCCATCGTCAGGGGCTGTCGTCCGCACACTCACTGCACCACTATCCGACCCGCCGCAACGCCGCTTCAGCGCCGCGCCACCTCCACCGAGCATCGCGCGCGCGACGCCACCGATGCGGAAATGCTGCCGAGGAGCGCGCGCTGGTAGGGGGTGCGTCCGCGCGCACCGATGAAGATGCAGTCCGCATCGACATCCTGCGCGAGAGCAAGTATCGCAAGCTTCGGGTCGAGCGCCTCGATCGCCGACGCCGAGGATAGTCCGGCATCGCGCAGCCGGCTCGTCATGCCAGCATGCGCCTCCTCCACACGGGCACGCTCCTCCGGCTCCGTCTCCGGCACGGAGGTCACGATCCAGACCTTACTGTGCGCCGGCCATGCACGATGCAGAATCGCCAGCAGGGCGGTTTCGGCGTCAGCGGAGATGTCGGTGGCAAGAACGAGCCTGACGGGGTCATCACGGCGCTGGCCGGTAGAGCGGGCGATTCTCACAGAACAATGCGCGCTCGTCACGACCTGCTGGGAAATGCTCCCCAGACGCGCCGGAACGGTGGAACGGCTGTGCGATCCGACGACGACCAGATCGGCTCCCCACGATTCGGCATGACCGAGCAACTCCTTCGTGGGCGAGCCCGGCACACCGATGCTCTCGATGCGCCAGCCGGGAAACGTTTCGTGCAGGCGTCCGGCGGCGGCGGCAGCATGCGCCCGCGCATCGTCAACCGTATGCAGCGGACGATCCGGATAGAGCGTCCCCCCATCGACGGGCACGGGCATCGGCCACGGCTCGGCGACCGCTACCACATGCACATCGGCATCGCCCGGAATGCCGGCGCGGGTCAATTCTTCGAGAGCTGTGTCGGACGGCGCCGACCCATCGTAGGCAATGACTATCTTCATCGGTGTTGAATCAACGTTTATAGCAATGGATGACCGACCATCATCCTCATTCTCCTGCAAGATCGCCGCCAGCGATGAAGCAAACCATGACGTACGTCACGAAACCGGAAACCGGGCGCACACCCCCGCCTGAAGCCGTCAGAGATGGCGATGGAAGATCAGTCCCGCAGATGCACGATCTCCACCGAGCAATGCGCACGCTCCGCAACGGCTGAGGATACGCTCCCCAGGAACAGCGAGGCCATCGGGCCGAGCCCGCGCGCGCCGATGAAGATGCAGTTGGCGCTCCATTGTTCCGACTCGTAGACGATGCGCGAGGCCACGTTATCCTCGTCGATGATCGATGATGCCTCCAGCCCCGCATTCCGCAGCACCGGCAGCAGGCGCTCATGATTGGCATGCGCCCTCTCCAGCTCCTCCCTTGTCGCGGTACCGACCCCGTAGATGCCGGCAACCGGCTGATGAATGGTGATGAGCCTGGCCTTCGTTCCGGCGGGCCAGTGGCGGGAGATGGCTTCCTGAACGGCCGCCTCCGAATGCCGGGAACCATCGACGGCGATCATGATGCGAAGTCCGCCATTCTTGGGAACCGGCCTGCGGCGTCCGACACGAACGGTGCAGCGGGCTTCACGCAGGACGCGGAGCGAGACGCTTCCCAGCACCATGCGCTGGAGCCAGTTGCGCCCATGCGATCCGACCAGAATCAGATCGGGACTCCATTCCCGCGCCAGCGCCAGAATCTGCTCCCCCGGCATTCCCGCCAGTTCCCGCTCCTCAAGCCTCCACTCCGGGAACTGTGCCGCCAGCCGCGCCGACGCACGTGCAAGGGAATTCTCGATGATCGCGGCCTCCGAAAGATCGACCTCCGCGCCGTCGGCAGCCAAAACGTCAACATCGCCGATAACCGCCGCGATGAGCGTATCCGCGACGGAGGGAAGTCCTGCATTCCGCAGGTCATCAAGCGCAGCATCGGAGCATGCCGAACCGTCGTATGCTATCAGAATCTTCATGCGTTCGCCTGGAATCTTCATTCGACGCTGTTACGAGCCATCTCCATCCGGAGCGGCCGCTGATTCCGCCACTGCCGGGGCAGGCCGCACCTCCCCGCCTGTCTGTTGACGCTTCAGGGGCGTACGCCGCGCCGACGCCGGAATATATACCTGGCGCTGGAAGCATCCTGCATGCAAATCCATGCCGACAATACTTGAAATGATTCATCTCCCGGCATGTGCATAGATTAGCGGGTCGCATAGTTACCAGCAGCATCCAACCGTGGCGTCGGCGGGCAAACATATCGAGCGGCTTGTGCGCCGCGCATTTCTTTCGGCGCTTCGTCTGCGGACGCGGCGGCGCGGCGATCCGCGCGCGCTCTCCAGCCTCGTCTCCCCCGGCATTCTCCTCATCCGCCCTGATCGTATCGGCGATGCAATTATCTCGGTCCCCGTCATCCGGCTGCTGCGCGAGCGCTTCCCCGATGCCAGGATCGACATGCTGCTCGGGGAGAAGAACAGGAGCGCGGCACCGCTGCTCCCCGGCCTGGACTCGACGTTCGTGATTCCCGCGGCACCGCTGAAGCTGCCAGGAACTCTTCGACGGTTGCGCCGTCGGTACGATGTGGCGATCAACCTGCTGGCAAAGGATTCGGCGAGCGCGGGGGCGATCACTGCGCTTGCGGGGGCGCGCTACAGCATCGGGTTCGAGGGAGCAGCCGGAGGACTCTATGACGTGACGATCCCTTCCCCGCCCGGGGACATGCATATCGTCCGCGCCACGTCGCTGCTGCTGGCGCCGCTCGGCATCTCTCCGATCGGCGAGGAGCCTGCACGTCATGCGGAGCGGCTGTCGATTGCCATTCCCGAAGAACTGCGCACCGGGACGAGGGGAAGAATCGAGGCATTGCCCGGGAGCGGCGCGTCCCCTATTGTGGCGCTGAATATTTCGGGGTCGGGCCCGGAGAAATTTCTGGGAATCGACAGGTATGTACAGATCGCGCGCCTGCTCGGGGAGGCCGGGCTCATGCCGGTGTTTGCCGCGGCGCCGGGCGATGCGGCGCTGCTGGAGACGATCGCGCGGAAGTCGGGATGCTCCGCACTGCCGACGACGCGCAGCCTGGCGGAGTTCGCAGCGATGCTGAGCCATGCGGACCTGATAGTCACGCCTGATACGTCGATCGTGCACGTGGCCGCGGCGCTCGGCAGGCCGACGGTCATGATGGTCCCCTCTCCCGCAACCGGAACCGCCTGGCGGCCGTGGGGCGTCCCCCATGCCCTGGCGGTCGGCGATGGCGTCGTGGCATCGATCCGGCCGGCCGATCTCGCGACATCGATCATTTCGCTCGCATCTGCAACCGTGGGGATAGCCCCCACGTCATCCGCATCATGAATATTCTTCGTCGCCTGCTCCCATTCCTGAAGCCCTACACCGGCCTGCTGCTGCTGACCGTGGTGCTGAGCGCGCTGCTTTCGGCGCTGAGCACGGCTTCCATCACCGTGATCCTGCCGATCATGGAGGTGATATTCCCGGAATCGGGGGCAACGGCACAGGGAACGCCCGGTCCCGCCACCGACGTTCTCGGAGGCGCCAAGGAGTGGCTGCTTTCGCTCGTGCAGACGACGATCATCCACCCGGACGACCGCCTGCTCTCGCTGCGCAATCTCTGCATTCTCATCATCGGCCTCTTCCTCGTGAAGAACATCGTCAAGTACGTCACCTACGTGATGAACACCGTGGTCGAGGAAAACATGATGAAGGATATCCGCGATACGCTCTTCAGGCGTACGGTGAACCTTTCGCTCGGCTTCTTCAACGACAGGCGCAGCGGCGAGCTCATCTCCATCGTCACCAACGACGTCTCGGCCATGAGCTCGGCGCTGACGCCGACGATCGGGACGCTCATACGCGAGCCGCTACAGGCCGCGCTGATGCTCCTGCTGCTGCTCGCATTCTCCCCCACGCTCACGCTGATCGCATTCTCCAGCAGCATTCTCTCGATCATCGTGGTGCGTGTGCTGACGCGCTACATCAAGCGCTACTCCAGCCGCATGCAGAAGGCGCTTGGCGACATCACCAGCAGGCTGCAGGAGACGTTTCAGAATATCAGGATCATCAAGGCATACGCCGCCGAGCCGTACGAAACGCGGCGTTTCAGGCGCGACACCGCATGGTTCGTCCGTTCCGCGCTGAAGCACTCCGCGATGGTGAATCTGATGAATCCCATCAGCGAGATCTTCGCCATCGCCGCGCTCTCCGTGGTGCTCTTCTATGGCGGGTATCAGGTGGTGCAGGGGACGATGCAGGCGAGCGAGCTGATGACATTTCTCTTCCTCCTCTTCGCGATCATGCAGCCGATCGTGGCGATCTTCTCAATTCCCGCCACCGTCCAGCGCGGCCTCGTGGCGGCGGAACGTGTGCTGGCGGTGATGGACGCATCGCCGTCGGTGATCGCCGGAACGAAGCAGGCGCCGCCGCTGCGTAATGAGGTGCAGCTTCTGAACGTGGGGTTCAGCTACAGAGTGGCGCAGCCGGTGGTGCGCGATGTGACGCTGACGGTGAAACGCGGGCAGACGCTGGCGCTGGTGGGACCGTCGGGGGGAGGGAAATCGACGCTGATGGATCTGGTGATCAGGCTGTACGATCCGGACAACGGCGGCATCTACCTGGACGGCGTTGATATCCGGGAGTTCGATCTGGCAAGCTACCGCTCGCACTTCGGCATCGTCACGCAGGAATCGATCCTCTTCAATGACACAGTGCGGAACAACATCAGCTACGGCCTGGACAATGTCTCCGAGGAGCGCATGATAGCGGCGGCGAAGGCAGCGAACGCCTATGAATTCATCATGCGTCTCCCTGATGGATTCGATACGTCCATCGGCGATCGCGGCGTGCTCCTCTCCGGCGGGCAGCGCCAGCGGCTTGCCATTGCGCGCGCACTCGTCCGCGATCCCCAGGTACTGCTCTTCGACGAGGCAACCTCCGCGCTCGACACGGAATCCGAAATGCTGGTGCAGGAGGCTATCAACAACCTGCTGGTGGACCGGACCGCCATCGTGATAGCGCATCGTCTCTCGACGATCAAGCACGCGCACATGATAGCGGTGGTGGAAAACGGGGCGATAGTGGAATATGGCCGGCATGACGAACTGATCGCGCTGGGGAATCTCTACAAGAGATTGTACGAAGTGCAGTTCAGGGAGGAGTAAGGGACGGCTAGTAGTCAGCGGCACGGACTTTTTTCGTTGCCGTGGAATTCTGCGGCATGCCGGCCCGGCAGCAGATACGATACTCCCGATCTCATTGCGAGCGAAGCGACCACGCGGCAACGACCGCCTGGGGAACGTTCGGAACTATTTGCATCACACAGGCGCATCCGCTACGCCCCCTCCCCTCCCTACCCGGCCAGTCCCCCTCACTCTCCCCATTCCCCCTCCTGAATTTCGACTTTTTTGCCTTTTGCCTTTTGAATTTTGCCTTCTATCCCACAAGCTCATAAATCCCCGTAAACGAAAACGTGAGCACGAGAATCACCAGCGCCATCCATCCCACGGCCATTCTCCCCGCATCGAGCGGCGTCTCGTCCGGCACGGGCGGATGCGGAATCCTGACGAAGAATTTGATGATGAGCACCCACAGCAGCCAGCCGAACCAGCCACGGAACCACCACGATGCATGATCGTTGATAAATTCCATCGGAGGACCAAGGATGGACTGGAGGAACTGATAGAAGGAATCGGCGTTGTATGCGCGGACGGCTTCGAGCAGCATGCCGGCGACGGCGCCGAGACCGGCGAATATCAGGAAGCGGACGAACCACTTTGAAATGACCGGCTGCCATCGCCCGAACATGCCGTAGATCACATGGCCGCCATCGAGCTGTCCCACGGGAATCATGTTCAGCGCGGTGACGAACATGCCGAACCATCCGATGGCGAGAAAGGGATAGTGGTAGATCTCGTTCATGGCGGGGAAGAATTTCCCCGCCGGCACGAGCAGCTCCTTCAGCCCGGCGAAGAGAAGGAAATTGCCGAAGTGAAGTCCCCCCTGCGGAAGCGCGGGCAGATGGCGATATTCGGGATGGATCTGGTAGAGCGATTCGATGCCCGGCATTGTCACCATGCCGATAACAAGGTAGGCGAGCGCCACGATGAACCCCGCCAGAGGACCGGCCACGCCGATGTCGAACATCGCCCTGCGGCTCGGCACCACTGATCGCGTGCGGATCACCGCCCCCATCGTTCCAAAGGGAATGAGCGGCATCGGGATATAGTACGGCAACGTCGCCTCCACCTTGTGCATGCGCGCCGCGAAATAATGTCCGAACTCATGCGCGGTGAGGAACGTCATCAGCAGGATGCTGAACGGCAGGCCACGCGGAAGGTTGGCCCAGAGATCGGCGAAGGTGAGGATCGGCTCGGCGACGGTAAATCCGATCCCCGCATAGGTGGTGGAAATGAACGTCAGGATGAAGAGCGAAATATGCAGGAGGTAGTTATTCCCGGCGTTCCGCTGCTCCGGAAGAATTGTTGCGGCCTGTTCATCATCGGCGGCGGAGGTACGCCGGGCATCCAGTTCTCTATAATCCATTATGCTTGCTGTTCGATAAGGATAGCCGGTTCCGGATCGGTTTCAGAATTCCACGCCGAAGCCGAGCGCCAGATATTCCTCGCGGTTGCCGAAGTGCTGGCCGTAGAAGGATCTGCCGGCATAGTAACTCCCTTCCACCATCACGCCGCGCGAATGCACCTCCCCGAACTTCACTCCCAGGCGCACCAGATGCTCGCCGACCGGGGCAAGCTCCGTGTTGAGCCGGGCCTCGTAGCCGAAGCGCAGCACGATCGGCAGATCGGCATCGGGCTGCACCGCGCAGTCCATTCCAACATACGGCGTTATGACGCCGAGCGTGTCCGGTATCGTGTGGAAGAGCCACTGCACGCCAAGATACGGGCGCAGGGTAACGCCGGGATCGCGAGCCCCCGCCGGAAACATGCCGAGCCCCGCCAGAAGGTCGATGAATTCACGGCTGTAGGTGATGTATTGCTGCGCAGGATCGGTGAATGAAGGATCGCCATCGACCAGATGCGCCGAGATATGTGCGACGCGGAGACGAAGATCGCTGACGAGCCCGGCATCCCGGTGCATGGCGGCGTTGACGCCGAAGTAGTAGTCCACGGCCTCCACGGGGAACTTGAAGCCCCCGGAGGCGCGCAGGCGCGTCCACGTGAAGAAATCGGCGCCGAACGCAATCATTCCGGCATCCCCCTTCTCCCTCCCGTTCAGCTCCCAGCGGTAGAGATCCACCGACGCCCCGATATCGAGCCGGAGCTTGTCGTTCTTCGATTCCCGCGACCCGCCGATGCGCGCCTCGTACTTCCCCGCATATGGCGCCGCCACATTCGCCAGCGGCGTCACGAACCCATTATCCCCCCCCGCCTCCTGAGCGAGCATCGATGAAACCGCTGCAAGAAAACAGAGCGCCGGGAGGAATCGTAACCTGAAGCGAACGGACATTGGATCTGACAGGAATCATTCGGAAGACTCACCCGCATATGACATATGCCGGCAACGATGCACGACCGTGGAAGCCGGATGGCTCATCGCGCACATCCGGACGCCGTAACGCGGCAAAGATCGGATAATTCCGCGAGTATTCGCGCCGGGAGCGTGATGGTGACGGTACAGGCGCTGTCGTCGAACCGCACGATCGCAGCGTTCGGCTTCGGCGCCCATGCCGGATCATTCCACAGACATGCCGATCGGCCGAAAGCCACACCTGACTGCTCTTCACGATCTGTACTCCCTTCCCTTCCACACCACCTTCCGGCTGGTGAGCAGCAGCGGTATCACGAACAACTGCGTGATGAAATAGAACTGGAACGGCGCGAAGTAACGTAGCTGCCCGGCACAGTGGAGGCGCCGCATGGTGGGAAACATGAGCATGAGATCGCAGGCGAATTTTATGCTCCACACAGCGGCCCATGCATGGAGCGAGACGAACGGCGCGATGCTGAAGGCGACAAGCATCAGGAGCGCGATGGTGAAGATGGTATAGCCCGGCAGCGTGTTCTCCACACCGCCGCGCGCCCAGCGCTGCTTCTGGCGGACCACCTCGCCCAGCGTCGCGCACGGCATGGTGATGTTGCCGGTTCCCGCGCCGCAGGGATAGATGGTGCGGGCGCCGCTCAGATACATCGCGCGGAAGAGCGCGTAATCCTCCGTGACCGTAAAGCGGACGTTCCGGTATCCGCCGACGGCGTCATATGCCGAGCGCCGGAAGGAGAAGTTGTTCCCCACCACGCCGACCGGAAACCCGAGCGCGAGCGCGCATGATCCCAGCGTCTGGAGGTGCATCCAATCGAGCTGCTGCATGGCGCTGAACAGGCCATCGGCGCGAACGAGCGTGAAGGCACCGCAGACATCCACGTCGGGGGTGAAGTGGCGGATGACGCTCCCGGCCCAGACCGCAGGGGGCATGCAGTCGGCGTCGGTGAGGAGGATGATGCCACCGGTGGCGTGGTCCATTCCCTGTGCTATCGCGCGTGCCTTCCCCTTCGCATGCGAATCCTCCGGCGCGGTGGAGATGACGGTGATGCGTCCCGGATGCTGCGCAGCGATCCGCTGCATGATCGCGCAGGTAGCGTCATCCGATTCATCGTTCACGGCGACGATCTGCATCCGGTCGGCCGGATAGTCCTGCGCAAGCAGCGCATGCAGGCAGCGGCCGATATTCCGCTCCTCGTTTCGCGCCGCCACTACGACGGAGATCATGGGATATTCGGATGCAGCGGGATGGGCGAGCCGGTGCACGCGGCGCATCGCCACACGGAAGATGGTATACTCCAGAAGATAGGAGACGCAGGCGACGATGAGGAAGATCTCGATCATACAGGAACGGCAAATCTACGATGCCGGTTCGGGATCACGAAGCGGAGCCGACGGCGGGGGCGGTATGTGAACAAATGATAGCGAAGCCGAAAAACCGCATCGCCCATTCAATCTTCAGCAGTAGTTTTGTCGGCATGTCTCTTGAATCGTTCATCGCACGCCGGTATTTCCTCGGCATGGGACGCGGCAGCATCTTCGCCATACTGGCACTGATCCTGGTTCCCACGCCGATCGATGTGCTTATGGGCGTTATAGCGCTCGCGGCGCGCGTGATCGCCGGACGGCGGGTCAGCCTCGTCACCATCATCTCGGTCATCTCCCTGCTCGGCATCAAGGTCGGCGTCGGTGCGCTCATCTGCGTGCTCTCGGTCTTCAATGGCTTCAACGGCATCGTCAAGGGGCTGCTGGTCGGATTCGATCCGCACGTAAGGGTGACGCCGGCGACGGAGACGGTGCTGCAGGCCGATTCCCTGCTTGGCATGATACGGGCGTTCCCGGAGGTACAGGCGGCCGCCCCCTACATTTCGGGGCGGTCCGCGATCCTGCATGAGAAGGGACTGAAGGTGATACAGATCCGCGGGATGCGCAAGGAGGACATCAACACCGCCGTCGGCCTCGGCAACCGGATCGTCAGCGGGTCGTTCAGAACATCGCAACCGGGCGAGGCGCGCCCGGTGGTGCTCGGGAGCATGCTCTCCTATGCGCTGCACGCCACCATCGGCGACACCATGTCGCTGCTGAGCCAGAGCGGTCTGGAGGAATCGCTGACACAGCTCGCGCAGCCGAAGATCGTGCGCTGCGTGGTGGCCGGGACATTCGAGTCGAGCAACAAGGAATATGATGCCTTCTATGCCTACACGGATATCGAAACAGCCCGCGAAATCTTCGGCGTGGAGCAGGGAGCGATGGGCATCGAGATCAGGCTGAAGGATATGGAGATGGCCGGAGAAATGCGCGACCGGCTTGCGGCGCTGCTCGGGCCGGACTACCGTGTGGAGACGTGGCAGGACCTGCATCGCGATCTCTTCGCCGTGATGGAACTTGAGCGATGGGCGGCGTTCATCATCCTCTCGCTCATCATCATCGTGGCGGTGTTCAACATCCTCGGCTCGCTGACGATGACCGTTATCGAGAAGCGGCGTGATATCGGTATTCTGAAGACGATGGGGGCATCGGACCGCAGGATCATGCGGACATACATGTACCAGGGGGCGCTCATCGGGCTGGTGGGCACGTTCGCGGGGGTGGTCATCGGCGTGCTCGTCTGCCTGATCCAGATCGAATTCGGCATCTTTACACTGGACAATGCGGTGTACATCATCCCGGCGCTTCCCGTGGAGATCCGTCCGAGCGATCTGCTGATCGTCAGCGGCACCGCGATGCTCCTTTCGTTCACAGCGGCCATCTACCCCTCGCTGCGGGCGTCCAGGCTGCTCCCGGCCGACGCGGTACGATGGGAATAGAAGATTCCAACGGGCGGCGTTCCGCCGTGCCCGCTGTTTCATAGAATGTCCCCGATGTGCAACTTGGGGGCCTGATGCTCATTTCAGAAGTTTCAATGGCTATACCTATGCGCTATACACTGGACCATGAGGATAACTACGCCACGCTCGTGCTGCACGAATCGCGCCTGGACGCCACAACCAGCGGCGATTTCAAGGCGGAGTTGCTGCTGCATACCCGCTCCGATATCGAGGTGCTCTTCATCGATCTGGGCGAGGTGCTCTTCTGCGACAGCACGGGGCTGAGCGCGCTGCTGCTGGCGCACCGGGAGATGAAGGCGATCGGCGGCGCTACTATCTTCGTAGGTCTCGGCGAGCAGATGCAGGCGCTGGCCAGGCTCACGCAGCTTGATCGCGTTCTCTACATCTACGACACACGCGAGGAGGCGCTTGCCGACCTGCAGGGGGATGATGAAGGGGATGGAGATGGCGACCCGTTCTGATATGCGACGCCCGGCTGCGCCGGGCGTCAGTGCGCTTTCAATGCGCCCCTGATCTACAATGCCTGTGCGCCCGGTCAGTGTCGTCGGCCACCCACGGGACGAAGCGCCCTCAATGCTCCATTGCTATTTCCTCTTCATAACAACCACCGGCCCCAGTACTTCTCCACGAACTATTAACCAACTCCCAGCCATCGCCGCACCGCCGTCGCAAGATGCTCCGTATGAGAGGCACCGGAATCTCCCGCGCCGAGCTCCACGACCGAGGCATCCAGACGCTCCTCCCAGTATCGCCGTTCTCCCTCGACCCGGCCCACGACGACCAGCACCCGGGCGTGCGCCCGGCGCGCACGCGTGACGGCACGCCTGACGCCCTTCCCCAGCAACGTCTTCGCATCAAGCATCCCTTCGCCCGTAACCACCAGATCGCACGAAGCGGCGAGCGCATCGAAGCTGGCGGCATCGAGCACGCCGTCGGCGCCAGGAACGAGATCGGCGCCGAGAAACGCACGCAGACCGGCGCCAAGTCCTCCCGCGGCTCCGGCGCCGGGAACATCCGCGACATCCACGCCGAGATCGCGCCGCACCACCTCGGCGAACCGCCAGCCCCCTTCCTCCAGCCTCGCAATCATTGCATCATCCGCCCCCTTCTGCCCCGCAAACCTGAACGCGGCGCCATCGGGGCCGAGCAGCGGATTCACTACATCGCAGAAAACCAGCCGGCCGGGAATCGCAGGAAGAGGGAAGGCATGAGAAGCATCAATGGCGGCGAGATCGGGGAGCGAATGGCCGACGGGAGGAAGCTCGTCACCGTGGCGGTCGAGGAAGCGATAGCCGAGAACCGAACCGGCGCCGAGCCCGCAATCGTGCGTCGCGGTATCGCCGAGACCGATGGTGAGTTTCCGTGGTGATGCATCGAAAGCGATCCGGACAAGCTCACCGAGCCCGGTCGTCCGCAGCACGGATGGATCGCGCCGGTTCTCCGGCACGTCCGCCAGCGCCAGCACCTGCGCGGCCTCCACGACCGCCATTCCATCAACGGTCATTCCCCAGCGGCATTCACGGAGATCGCCACGGGCATCGTGGCAACGGGCGGATCTGTACGTTCCTCCATGCACGGACATGAGCGTATCCAGCGTCCCGGAACCTCCATCGCCGAGCGGCAGCAGCCACGTTTCGACGCCGGGCATGGCGGCGGTCACTCCCTCGGCGATCGCCTGCGCCGCCTCACGCGCCGTCATCGTTCCCTTGAATGCGTAGGGAGCGACCAGCACACGATGCACTGTACTATGTGAAGCGCCGATCATGGGACAGCAGGCGTATTAGTGGGAAGCTCATTGTGATCTAAAAGCACCTGTCTTTGCCGCGAGGTGATTCAATGGCAAAGAGACAAGACGCAAAGCGCGACTGGCGCGAAGGCCGGCGTGTTGCCGAGGTGGTGATCGAGAGCACATTTGGTGTGCGCTGTACGCTCATCTACGTGGGCGAGTCGGGATTCTATCTGCTACCGGCGGTTGTCCGGATGTAGGTGCCGGGCGGTCAACCTCCCATCCTTCGCTCGAAGCATTATCATCTGCAGCCGCCCCTTACTGCAAGCCCAGCCCCCTCGCCCGTGCCCGCACCGCTCCCGGTGTCCTCCTCAACTGCGCGGCAAGCTCCTCGTCCGGGATCTTCCCGTAGAGCTTCTGGAGTTGCTGATCCTCCCCGGCCGTCCACCGCCGGTACTTCCCCTCCTTCTCCACAAGCCCCATCGCCCGTACCCGACTCTCCACCGAACGGCACGTCCTCCCCAGCTTCTCCCCCATCGCGGCAAGCGTGTGCGTCTTGTAGAGCTTCTTCACCAGGCGCCGTTCCTCATTGGTCCAGGGACGCGCGCTTGTCTTGATGATTCCCAGCCGCCGCGCGCGGTTGTGGAGCGATCCCGCCGGGCGCCCCATCCGCGCAGCCAGCCTTTCAACCTCGCCGGCCCGATACTGCTCCCGGAGCATCGCATCCTCCCGCGCGGTCCAGAGCTTCCGGCTCTGCCGGCGCCGCAGGTCCATCAGATTCGCCTGCATGTGCACAGCAGAGATGGTACGCCCCAACCGCGCAGCGATCGCTCCGCACGACATCCTTCCATACTGCTCCTCCAGAAACCGTCTCTCCTGCGGCTTCCACGTCCTGTGCGAGACCCGCTCTATACCCAGCTTCGCAAGGCGGTCGGCAACATCCCGCTGGGGACGCCCCATCACCCGCGCGATTTCCACTATCGAGTTGTTGCGGTACATACGCCGCAGCCATGCATCCTCCTGCCTGCTCCAGGGCCGCCGCGCGGTGTACCACTTCTTCATCCCCCTCCGGCAGGCGTACACCATCACGGCATCCTCCGCCCGGTTCAGCTCGCGCGCCAGCTCCGTCAGGGTCATCTTCCGGTAGTTCTCCTGCAGCCAGGCGGTCTCCCTGGCGCTCCAGAGCCGGGGGAGCCCCTCCTGGGGGCGCAGCAGCTTGCCGATCACGCTGGCGGGGGTGCGGCCCAGCTCCCGGGCGATCGCCTTGATGGGCTCGCTCCCGAACGGGGCGCGCATCAGCTCCCGGTAGGCCCAACGGATCTCCTGCCGCTTCCACTGGCAAGTCTCGTAGCCGGGGATGCCGAGCTTCCCGGCGCGGTTCCGCGTCGCCAGCACGGAGCGCCCCAGGACTGCCGCAGTGTAGAACCCGCCGTGCGTGGTGTAGTATTGTGCCAGCAGGCGTTCGTCCGCCTCGCTCCAGATCTCCCCATGACGCGAGGCCACCGGCGGCGGAGGCTGTGGCAGACGGTGCCAGCGACCGGCATGGGGCTGCCAGGCCGTGCCCTTCGACCGGGCATTGCTCCTGGCCCGGAGGGAGCGGGCGTTTCGGGCTGAAGAGGTTCGTTGCTGTGACATGTAAGTAAAAGGTACGGATGCGTCCCGGATATCCAACTGTAAAGAAGCAGAGTATAGTGATACAGTGGCACCGGGGAGACCGGTTTAGCCAGGCCGGATCGGCCAATATGGAACGGGAAGCCGAGTCAAGGCCAAGTCCGGCAAAAAAGCTTTCTGTTTTTTGAAAACTTCGGCAAAACAAATGTACAACAAAAGAAAATTATTATGCGAGCTATGATTTTCAGCAACTGCCGAGCGATCTTCAGGCTCATGTCAGCATGAGTGGAAAGGGCAACTGCTACGACAATGCAGCGATGGAAAGCTTCTTTCATACGTTGAAGACCGAAGTGGTGTATCAACGGCAGTATCGAACGCATGAGGAAGCCCGTGCTGACATTTTCGAGTACATCGAGGTCCTCCACAATCGTCAGCGTCTGCACTCAGCACTCGGTTATCGTAGTCCGACCGAGTTCGAGACGCTGACACAAATCTCCGAGTCAGCCCGTCCACCATAACGGGGAAAGATCATTTGTGGCTGCTGTCTCAACAGCGTCGAGCACTGGCGACAAACGTCAATACCCGGCGTTTCGAGTATCCTTCAGCTATTTTGCCCATGTTGAATCCACCAACCGTCCTACTTCATAGAGTTCGATGAAATAATTCCGATTGGCAATCATTAGCGAGGATGCAGAATCGATCTTCGCGCAGAGCGAAAATTTTCCACTATTATCCGTTGTGGTCTCACGACGAGGGACAATATGATAGATAGGGGGACCTGGAGTTGGAGGCTTCCCGCTTCCATCAATTATTCTCCCCTCGAACTGCTGCACCGTTCCAACCACAGCTTGTGCACCTTCAATACGTTCCCCATTCTGGCTCTCTGCAACCATCCCATTGACACAAAGCATGGAAGTGCTTTCCGTAAATGTTGCGCTGTCGATTGTTACCCGAAGGAATCTGCTGCCAGGCCCAGCCCCCATTGGAAGAAATCCGTAATCCCCAACGTATATATACGGCTTTGAAGGATCTTGGAGGGATTCGAGAACTACAACCTTAATGTCGGTATTCCCGCCAGACTGGGTGTACGTATGGCAGGCCGAGAACAAGCCTGCGCAGATGACAAACAGCCTCAGCGCATGATATGTGTGATGGACCATCATGGAATAATTTTCCCGGTTATACGGTCAGCTACGTATAATTCGACACTCCCATTGCGTCCTTGGACAATCACATGCACATTGGGCCCTCGGTAATCCGTCACTACCTCGGCCTTTCCTTGTGGAGGGTCGATAGCCACCGTTGCTACATGAGCAGCCTGATAGTTCGCGTTCGAGTAGAACTGCCCTGGGAACCTCTGCCCGCCGATATACGACTCATTTACCTCGTGCAGAATAGTTTGCCCAACTGTTCCGCCACCGACCGCATTCCATTGTTCGGCGTGCTGTAGGTTGATCCACTGATCTGCCCCGTGTTCGGGTCGCGCGTCAGCGCCAGGCTCGTTGCCTCGTCAAGTTCCCGCGTTACCTGCTCGGCATCCACTCCGTGGATGCTTACCGTCTTGCGGCCATCCGGGTCGCTCAGACTTACCGGATTATTCGCTGCGTAGTGATACGGCGTCAAACTTCTATATTTCTCCCACAGCGGATCGATCGCGCCAAAACCTCCGATCTCCGGGTCATACTGCCGTACGCCGTGATTTGCCGTGCCCGTCTCGCCGTCCCGCTCCTTATCAATGAACTTCTTCCGTGTGTCGATGCCTGTCACTGCTACCGTTGCGCCGAACGGTTCGTAGTCGGTTTGATTGATTACCGCACCCGATTCATCCAGCACCACGCGCGTCGAGCCGAGATGATCCGCGATTTTATATTCGCGTGCTCCCGTCGGCTTCGTGATAACCGCACCTACATCGCTCGCGCCGTACGTGATGTACTGGAAGGGGTAGAGATAAACTCTGTTCTTCCCGAAGTCATCGCACTCCGATTGCAGCGCGTCAAGGTGCTAAACGAAGCTGGGCTAGAGTAAACCTGCCTTTACGGAGGCACACCAGCCCAACTTGATAGACTCTGCAACCTGCACCGGGATCAATTCGTGCTCTCGCTCCACTTCTATCTATTGTTAACTCCCTTGGGTGTCCGTTGCTCGAAGACTGCTCAATATGCCGAGCTGACTCTGGGAAACGGCTATAACCTGGGATCATTTTCCCTCCATGCCCAGACACAACAGGACCGGGACCGAACCCGGCCCTGTTGTGAAGGTTCTGCATCCTAGCTGCCGTTCCTCCCACCTCCATTTCCAGATGAATTTGCCCACGCACGAAATGTGGCAAGCAATTCCGTCAGGTTATGAAGGCCACATGTCCCTTTGAACCTGTCGTCGAGCACCTGACACTGTATCCAGCCATCCTGGCCCCGATCCATCCTGAGCGGAGCAAACGCTACTTCGCTCAATTCGGTATTGCTCAGGTTAATGAACATTGACCATCCAGGATTATCCACAGTCTTTATTCGAATTCCCTTGGCACGCTCCCATTCACCATCACAGTGGCTGTGGTACCACCCCTGAATCCATCGAAGGACCTTGCCACTATCGTTCTCCTCACTGCCAACAGGAAGGGAGGCAGTTTGCTTACCAGCAGCCTTACTTGTCCAAGAACGGAAAGTTTCTAGCAACTCGATAAGATTCGATGGTCCTCCAAAGCCTTCAAAGCGCCATTCTCGAACGCGGCAGTGTATCCAGTCATGTTCTTCCCGCTCAATTGTAATAGGCGTGAACTCTGCGCTGACTAATGGGGTTTCGGCTACGTCAATAAAGATTGACCATCCAGGATTAGCTAATGTGTTGATCCTGATCCCGTAATCGAATTCCCAGTCGCCATTGCAATTACTGCTATACCAGCGCTGAAGCCAGTCAAGAATATCACTGGTCATTTTGCTGGCCTCCATGGTATCTCCCATGTATGTGGTGTGCGGACACCGCCCGGTATATCTGGTCCTTGGACATGTGGTGTAGGTACATATTGTTGCGTTGATTTGTTGAAATGGGCATCGCCATTTTTCTGATACGACTTAGTGCGCTCCCAAGGATTTGGGTTCCGTGCATCTCTCGGGCGCTCGTACGTGTCGTACTTCACAACCTCTCCCGTCTGCGGATCGCGCTTGAACGTCGTATGTGGCCCTTGCGCGTCCGGATGCGGCGGATTCTTGCCACGGTTGCTACCACCTACAGATCTTGGCTGCTTTGCTTTTGCCGCCGTCGCCGCTTCGGCTTTCGCTACGAGCGCCTCCCTCTCGGCAGCACTCATTGTCGAGCCCATGCCCGCCATCCCGCTCGGGCCACTCCCTCGCGGTGACGCCGGGCTGCTGCCTCGGCCATTACCCCCACCACCGCCAATGCTGAAGGACATTCCCGTCGGTGTCCCGGGGGCTGGAAGCATGTCGTTGTATGGGGGCTGATAACTTTCACCGCCCCCACCTCCGCCACAATCCGGCTCTTCATTCGTCCACGTCATATCGACCCCGCCCATCCCCGATGGGTCCTTTACCCGCAGCGGGTTGGCGTACGAGTAATGATACGGCGTCCATGCACGAAACTCCTCCCACAACGGATCGACACTCGCAAATCCCGGCCCTTCCGGATCGTACTGCCGTACGCCCGTATTGTACGTCGTGCTCTCCCTGTCCAGCTCCTTATCAATGAACTTCTTCCGTGTGTCGATGCCTGTCACTGCTACCGTTGCGCCGAACGGTTCGTAGTCGGTTTGATTGATTACCGCACCCGATTCATCCAGCACCGTACGCACTGAACCAAGGTGGTCGTTAATCCGATATTCATACCACCTATCAAAACTCCTGATACTTTTTTATCATCGGGTGGCGTTTACGCTGCAACGACTCGAAATAATCGGTAAATCGGTCGAGCATCCACGTGAGCTTGTCTCTCCGAATGCCTATCTGATACCTTCCCTTGACAAAGGTGAACTCCTCCACAATCCATTGCGCTCCCTTGTTCCGTACCACAACCTCTCCGAAATACATCGCCATGCATTCCTCGAACTGTGCACGATCACGGCAGAACTTCTCGAATGAATCGGTCCTGTGAAGAGTTGCATAGAGATCGTCGAGATATCCAAGGCTGTCCACCGAGTAGTCCGCCGTGAATATATCCTGACGCTCCGCCATCTCACGGAACATCCCAAGACAATTGTCTCGTTTCGCCAGAAGGCCCTTACGGGCCTCCAGCAGACTTGGAAATTCGGGCAGCGTCAACCCGAACCGTTTAGCATGCTCCACACCTGACCGTCCCATGATGATTCAGCGATAATTGTGTGGGAAGAGGCCGTGGCCTCTCAGTATCCGAGAGGCCACGGTTATGAGTTTATATATCCTTGGATGGAACAGCTCCAGATGTGTGCTCCATCCACTTGTCGAACAACAGCCACCAACAATCTGAGTCCTGCTCTCCTTGTACGATGGAATGAGCTTCCGCAATTCCTGACCGTATCGGATCGGGATTCATTATTGGGAATCCGGCTAGCACAGGCATATTGTAGGTGATCAGCTTCCGCTTCTCAATCCCCCATGTTATGTGTGGGCGTTCCCGAAGTATGAGTGCAGCGATCAGAAGTCCCATATCAGCAGCCAATGCAGCACCTCGTTCGGTCAGGCTGATCTTCCCGTCTTCGTATTCACAAAACGGTGCATGTCGAAGCATGTCCGTCACCTTGCTTCCAATACGTAACAGATCAGCCTTCGAGTCCCCCGTCAGGCATTCTCCGAAGTATTCGAGTAGCCCTTTGACCCGCTCCTCACGAACGCTCATGAGCCAGTCAAAATATTCCTTTGCCTGTTTCTTCGTTCGATCCCGCCCCTTCGTACCTATCAAGGATGATGGCGGGATAAGAAATGGGTACTCTTCCATATGCATGCCTTGGACTACGTTTACATTGGTTTTATCACAATACCGATCCCCTGACTTTCCAGCAGATTTTGCAGGTTCTTAGTTGGTCCCTGACCCGTCTTGCTTGCATGAAATTCCCAAGTATAGCGTTTAATACCAGAAAGGCTTTCCCTTAAAATCTCGCCATCCTTGAGCGCTTCTGCGATATTCCGTTTTGTTGCCGCTTGCCGCCCGACTTTCACCTCATATGCGTTACGACCTGCTACACCATCTACAATCCTCCTACCTCGTGAAGTCATCATAGGAACCTGTCCCTCTGCACCATATTCCTTTAGCATCTGCCCTTCGGCACGCTTCCCGGCAATCCAATTCTGCTTGAGCCTCGCAGCCTTTGACGCACGTGCCGCCGTCGCTGCTTCCGCTTTCGCTACGAGCGCCTCCCTCTCGGCAGCACTCATTGTCGAGCCCATGCCCGCCATCCCGCTCGGGCCACTCCCTCGCGGTGACGCCGGGCTGCTGCCTCGGCCATTACCCCCACCGCCGCCAA